>Ga0209510_1000038_pt1 | contig 223135 bp, 156 predicted proteins | sample BiotimSIPDNA_FD_185749 | JGI IMG/M metagenome (GOLD analysis project Ga0209510, IMG submission 185749) | Anaerobic biogas reactor microbial communites from Washington, USA - Biogas_R1 time_0 SIP DNA (SPAdes) (version 2) | ecosystem: Engineered > Bioreactor > Anaerobic > Unclassified | place...
TGAGGCCACCGGACTCCTTGGGATATCCGGTTGCCGTTGTCTCGCCCGTGGCGTAGCATGTTGTGATGAATCCGCGGTTCGCGCCGACAAGTCCACCCGCGCACGTAATCGTTCCGACGGTTCCTTGCGCGTAGCAGTTCTTCACTTTCGTCGATGTGTTCCACCCGAGGAGGCCGCCGACGCAATAGTCACCGCTGACAGCTCCGGTCGCGAAGCAGCGCTCAACGGCGCCATCGTTATTGCCGATGAGACCACCGACGCGACTGTCGGTGCCAATGGTTGCTCCCGTAGCAGATGACCCTGTAACCGTGCCTGCGGATTTGTTCCATCCAACCAGACCGCCCACATAGGCCTGTCCTGTGACAGCCACCGACGAGGAGGAATTGTTGATGCTCGCTTCGTTCGCGCCGACGAGACCGCCGATGGTAAACGCGACGGACGTATCCGGGTCATAGTTCGCGCTGATGGAGCCGGATGCGCTGCAGCCATTGTCGATGCTGCCCTTATTGACGCCAACGAGACCGCCAAGGTAATAGGTCTTGCCGTAATAAACAGTCAAGCTGTTCGCGTTGACCGCCGAAGCCGCATTGATACTGCCTGTCGTTTCGTTGAGTCCGACGAGACCGCCGCACATATCGATTCTTCCAGCGAAAGTCGAATTCGCCGAGGCTCCGGCAATCAGCGCGGTGTTTTTGCCGACGAGACCGCCTGCGCACACACCCTCCGTTTTGGCGTATGCCGTAACGATAGCCGTCGCGCTCGACGCGCTTGTAATGATGCCCTTGTTCCACCCGACGAGACCGCCGACACAGTTATTTCCCGCGACATCCGCGGCCGCCGTGCAAGCATTCTCTTTATATCCGATAATTCCACGAGTTCTGTCAGACAGATTCGCAGATATATTCTCGTTGCAGCCGACCAGACCGCCCGCGTAATCACCCGCCGTCTCAATGGCGCTACCATCGAGAACCTTGTCTCCACCCAGACGACCGTGCGTGCTATAACCGACAAGCCCGCCCGCATACTGATTGGCAGTGACCACCGCGACAACCTGCGTGTTGAGAATCGTTCCCAATGAGTTATAGCCGACAGCGCCGCCCGCGTAGTTGCCCGAAGCATCGACGCTAACGCCTGTCACTTTGCAATCTTCGATAGTGCCGTTGTCGAGATAACCGGCAATCGCGCCGACATTGCTCGCGCCGACAAAATCGCTGTTCTCGATGTAAAGGTCTTCGACTTTTCCGCGAAGTCCGATATAGCCAAACAAGCCGACATTGCTCGCGCCTGGCAAATTAACCGCGAGATTCGACAGTGTCTTTTTATTTCCGTCAAATCGCCCATAAAATGGCGCTGCCTTTGTGCCGATGGGAGTCCAGTTCGACATGGACGACATGTTGATGTTATCGACCAACTTGTAATACTTAGCCGAAGACGATGTCGACATCGTGTAGTTTTGTTGGAACCATGTCAAGTCCGTTGTGTTCGCCAGCAGATAGGGGTTATACTGCGTTCCATCGCCCCCCGACTGCGCCTGCGCCGTCCCCGGCACAAACAGCAAAGCCGACACCAGTATGGTAACAAACCGGATAAGGTTTCTCGAAGTCAAATGACATGTCATGGGTTATTGTCTCCCAGCTAAAAAATGAACTTATGTATTATACTATACTATTATAATGTAAAAAATAACGACAAGAAACAACGAATCGCTTCTTGTTGGCGCCATTTGGACACTATATATTCTATATTAAGCAGCAAGTCTTGTGCCCGCCCAAGCACTGGCGCGGCAGAGCCTAGAGATTGCAGATGTTGCGAACACGGTCAAAGGCCGGTTTGCGCGTGTAGAGCATCCCCGCGCCACCACCAATACGCACGATATCACCGGCACTACGCGTTCCGTTGGTCGGGTCGTAATCCACACCGAGAGCGTTGATTTCGTTCGGGCAAAAGCCGACCCAACTGCCACCAAAATACTGCCCGCAATCAGGCCCCGCAGAGGACAAACGCCACACCGCGCCCGAGGTGAGACTGGCGCCGCGACGATAATCCGGGTCTTTGTCCGCATCCAGATCCAAACTGCACATATAGTCGTATGAATCGTATTCCGAAGCATTCTCCCCCGGCAATATTGTAATACTGGGAGCGAATGGCTCGCTGAAAATACTCGTCAGATAGGCCACCGGCGTTGTCAGGCGAATGAATCGCCCGCTCACCGCCACATAAAGGTCAGGGTTGAAGACGCTCACACCCGAGAAGCCACCGTCGCCACCGGGAACACGCCCCGTCATGTAACGGTTTGTGTCAACGGTATAGGCCTCGAGAGCACCCGCTAGCACACGCAAATCATTGGCGACGCGACTAACTTTCGAGCGTGTCTGCGCAAGCAAGAAGTTCGGAACGGCAATCGCCGCAAGTATCGAGATAATGCCGACGACAACCAGTAGCTCAATGAGTGTAAAACCACGACACATAAGAACACCTCCTGAGGGAAAAACAAGATGCATTTGCCCTTACACAGACTACATTTGAGCGTTTATTCCATTACAGAAATTGGCACAAACGCCGAGCTACTCTATGGGTTTGGGAGAAATGCCACTGTCGCCGGAACGGTTGCTTTCCTTAATCATTTTGATAATCATGAACACAACAATGACGTCGACTGCGACAATATATAGCACCAGTGGAATCACCGACATCTTTTGGGTATTATCGAACGACACATTGATGATTTGCGAGGTAAAATACCAGATAACGCCGGTGGTGAGCACATCAATATAGATGAGCGCTTTACGCGCGATACCATAAAGTTTGACTGCGTTTTGCTCCGTGATAGTCACCCCGCAATAATTTCCAAACCATGGAAACCGAATCGAGAATTTCATAATAGCGGTCATAAACACCGCGAGGATAGGCATGAAAAAGATATTGTAGCTTCTAACAAAAGAATCGGGAGTGCCTTTAATGTCAAAGTGCATCGCAATCGTTGAAGGGAGAGTGAGATACGCTCGCCATGCGATAAAGATGGTCAGGAGAACAAAAAGAAGAGTAACAATTTCGCATGTCCTTTCCTTTTGAGTGAGCGGCGGCATATTGACACGCGGGTTCTTTTTGCGAACTTTAGCGATTCCCATAATAACTTTCAGTCCTTCATCTTGTGACTACAAGAGACGATTTTGAGCTTCATTTTTTTGTAAGCCATGAGCCTTGTTCGGTTGTCATACGGAATCATGTAGTCATCATAGTCCGATTTCTCGGGGATCGCCTTGTTGTTAATCGGCACCTTCGCCTCGAAACAGTAGTTCTGGCGCGAGTCAAATTTCTCACAGGGAAACTCGTCGCACTGTCCGCAATGGTGCAAATGTCGTTCCAAAACGCACGCACGAACAGGACATTCGTCATCAAGAATACGGGCATCTTTCTTTTGGCAGCGGCAACCATCACAAACCAGTAGGGTCGGGTCAATCTGCACACCGTAATTTTTGAGCCAGATTTCCGCAAGGCTACCGGCTTCCTGTTCATTCTCGGCATTCTTGGCGTAGGCGCGGCACTTGCCACACTTGAGACCGCACATGGTCATCGTCATTCCGTTCGGCTTGCGCTTGATGCCGAGCATGAGCTTGACATCCGCGAAACTTTCGTCACCGCGAACGTTTATTTTTATCCATTTGGCATCGTGCTCAATGCTGCTCGCGTCATAGAGTTTGCGCAGCGTGGGCGAGATGGATTCGCCCATTCCCTCAAAGATAACTCGCTCGGCCGCATCCAAAACGAACACCGCGTCGAAGCTGCCGTCCTTAATGTAGAAGGAGCAGAGCGTTTTTCCCGCTTGTTTGTAGCGGACTTCCGCGAATCCGTCTTTTTCACTGCATGGATTCCAGCAGACAGTTGCTTCGTAGTAACAATCGATGTAGGTCGCGAGACGTGCGAAGACCGAAAACGATTCGCCAAGAACAAGCTTTGGTTTGGCAAAATCGTCATTTTTTTTCATCTGCTGACTCCTTTCGTGAAAAATGTTAAGAATAAAATCTCATTGAGAGAATTCTATCTGCTTCCATTATGCGCAAGTTGTCAGTTTTTTGCAAGTAAAAAATACGGATAGGTTTGTTTTTGTTCCGCTTTTGTTTACTTTGGGATTTCGTTTTGCGAGAAATCGAGATATGTGGGATTCGTGAGCATTTGCTCGTATTCGGCAAGGAGTTTCATCCCGTCGTTGGCGCGGATGATATGCCGCTTGATGGCGACACTCACACTCCGCCGCAGGTTCTTCTCAAGCTCTCTTTTGTTGTACTGCGTTTGTTCGAGAACTTGCGAGATACTGTTGCCCTTGATCATTTCCTCGATATAGAATCCGCCGTCCTCCATCTCGTCAACAAAGATGTGCGCTTCGTTAGCGCGGCCAAAGAGATTATGTAGGTCGCCCATAATGTCCTGATAAGCGCCCGTCATGAAGAATCCAAGCAGATACGACTCGTTTTTCTTGAGCGGGTGGAGCGGCAAGGTCGGCCGCGAGTCTTCTTTAATATCGACAAAATCGCACACCTTGCCGTCACTGTCGCAAGTGATGTCGACAAGCACGCCCTCGACCGTTGGTTCCTCGTCGAGCCGATGAATTGGCATGATTGGGAACACTTGCCCGAGCGCCCAGTAATCCATAAGCGACTGGAAAACACTGAAGTTGCACAGATACTGGTCGGCCATGTGCGGCAGCAGTTCGTAGATTTCTTCTGGCAAATCAGAGTCATCAGAATCCGAGTCCGCGCGCCGCTTGTACTCATCCACGACTTCTTCGACGACGTGCCAATAGAACGTTTCAATGCGTGCCTTCGTTTCGAGGTCAAGGTTACCAAGCTCGAACATCCGTCGGCTGTCATCCTTGATTTGCTGCGCGTCATGCAATGCTTCGAGCGGATTCTGCATCATCGCGTTTTTGATATCCGCCATCTGATTAATCATCGGGTGATCGTTGGGAAAAACGGTCAAGTCATAGTGCGACTTCGTTTTCTCGATAGCGCCAAAAGCCTCGACGACAAGCACGGTGTGGTACGCCACAATGGCTCGTCCGCTCTCGCTGATGAGCGTCGGATGCGGAACGATTTCGCTGTCGCAAATATTCTTGACGGTGTACACAATATCCGACGCGTATTCCTGCAAACTGTAGTTCGCCGACGACGCCGAATTGGTGTTCGAACCGTCGTAGTCGACACCAAGACCGCCGCCGACATCCATATAATCCAGATGGTCCATCCCCATCTTGCGCATCTTGGCGTAATATCTTGCCGCCTCACGGACCGCGTTTTTGATTGCGCTGATTGACGGAATCTGCGAGCCGATGTGGAAGTGAACAAGCCGAACGGTGTTGAGCTTATTCTCCTCCTTGAGGTACTTGAGCGCCTCCATGAGGTCCATTGTCGTCAGACCAAACTTAGCGCTTTCGCCGCTGCTCGTCGCCCACATGCCTTCGCTCGGCGTGGCCAGTCTGACACGGAAGCCGATGGCAGGCGTGATATGCAAATCTTGCGCGATGCTGACAATCGCTTTGACTTCCTCGATTTTTTCCGCGACCATCATCACGCGTTTGCCCAATCGCCGACCCATCATGGCCATGCGAATATAGGCTTCGTCCTTGTAACCGTTGCAGATAATAAACGACTCGTCGTCCTCGTGAATGGCGAGCGCCGCCATCAATTCGGGTTTAGAACCAACTTCGAGACCCGTATGATAAACCTTACCGGCATCGACGATTTCCTCGACGACTTCGCGCAGCTGATTGACCTTAACAGGAAAAACACCACGATAATTCCCCTGATAGTTTTCCTCTTCGATGGCCCGATAGAAAGCGCGATTGATTTTGACAACGCGGTCGCGCAGAATATCTTGGAATCTCAGGAGCAGCGGGAACCTCAGACCCTCCGACCTTGCCTGTTTGACAACATCGACGAGGTCAATCTTGACCGAATCTGTCCCACACGGTTTGATATGAACGTGGCCATTGGCGCCAATCTCGAAATAGTCGCCTCCCCATCTGTCCACATTATAAGTATCAATCGCGTCCGCGATTGTCCATCCTGATGGATTTGCCGGTTTGGGCATTGGTTTGATTTTGCGCTTGGTCTCAGTTGTTTTCGAACTGCGCTGTACGGCTTTTTTAGGTGTCACGACACAACACTCCTAAAAAGGAACTCTGCGTTTTGGACCAATCATAATACTAACGGTTTAATGGCGCAATCTTACTTCTACTAATACACGACCCGAATATTCCGAACAAAAGTCCTCTCTCTGCGGCTGGGACAACAAGTAATACTCGCCATCAGACGTGATTCAATCACGCTGACGGCGAGTGCGTTTATTAGACTAAGACGAACGCGGCTTAGCTGCGAACGATTTCGATTTTAGACTTCGGCTTCTTGGGCATCACTTTCGCCAGAAGACATCCGAAAGTCGGGAACGGACATTGGATTTGCGGAGGCTCGGAGAACTCGATGTAGCTGTCCTCGTCGAGGTCGACTTTCTCGCCAAGAGTGAAGCTCTTGCGATTGACAATCTGAAACGAGAACGCGCTCTGCAGGAGTTGCGCGCACATGTTGGCCTCTTCCTGCTTTTCGACTCTGATAACGATGTCGGGCAGCCCGCAGAATGTCAGACCACGCGTCACCATCCACATGGAATCCGCGCCGTCGTTTTCGTTCTTGAAACCGGCAATGCTCATCAGGAACATCTGAGGTTGACCTTCCATACGGAGCATATCCCAGAGGGTGTACTCCTCATGGTCTTCATCTTCGCCCTCTTCGTCGTCATGGCAATGGTCACAATGCTCATGATCATGGTCTTCGCCGCAATCGCAATCTTCGGGGGCACCACCAAACACGGTGTCGTTGGCCTCGTCAAGAACCTTGGCGGGCAAAATGATTCCCGAGAAGGGGAGTGCCGCGCAGATTCCGTCGCAGTCGCAAAGGGCCGTCGCGGCCTTGAGGAGACTGATTTGCGATTCAAAGGGGCCAATCTCCGGGACATTCGTCACCACAGCCTGATAGATTTCCTTGTGGTTTGCCAACTCATCGCGGAATTCCTCGGGGAACTGTTCCGCCTGCTGAATAAACTTAGCAATGCCTTCGTCGCGCTCAGGAGATTTCATTACCTGAATGTTGATTTTGTCCATCTTGATAACGAATCTGTTCTCGTCGACCGTTGTGATTTCGACATCTTCCGGCCCTTGCGGATCCATCTCAAGGAGATATTCTTTCATCTCTTCAAAGTCAAATTCGGGTTTTTCGGCGTAATAGATGTTCACCAAATGCGGAGGATGTTGCATTTGTTCTTGTTCTTTTTTTTCTTCTGCCATTGTATTCTTCTCCGGCGCCACTGCGTATCAGGGCATAGTAATAGTTCTATGGCAAGTACCCAGAGGCCGGTTGTTTTATTTGCAGCGACTACCCATAAAAAGCCATGACGGCAACCACGCTATTTCATGGTTGCCGTCTTGCTTACATCTGTGTGTTTATACGTTGTTATTTCATCGCTTCTTCGATGGCGACCGCGACGGAAACCGTTGCGCCAACCATTGGGTTGTTACCCATACCGATGAGTCCCATCATCTCGACATGCGCCGGGACAGATGAGGAACCGGCAAACTGCGCGTCGCTGTGCATTCTGCCGAGTGTGTCGGTCATGCCATAGGACGCGGGACCGGCAGCCATGTTGTCAGGATGCAGTGTGCGACCTGTTCCACCGCCACTGGCGACGGAGAAATACTTGATGCCCTTTTCCTGTGTTTCCTTCTTGTAGGTTCCCGCGACGGGATGCTGGAAGCGGGTCGGATTCGTTGAGTTACCGGTGATGGAAACGCTGACGCCCTCGTGGAACATGATGGCGACGCCTTCCTGAACATCGTTGGCGCCGTAGCAGTTAACAGCAGCGCGCTCGCCCGTCGAATACGGGGTCTTGCTGATGATGTTAAGCTTACCGGCTTTATAATCATAATCCGTTTTGACATACGTGAACCCGTTGATGCGGGAGATAATCAAAGCGGCGTCCTTGCCAAGTCCGTTGAGGATCACACGCAGAGGTTTCTGGCGAACCTTGTTGGCGGAACGGGCAATGCCAATGGCTCCTTCGGCCGCGGCAAACGATTCGTGTCCGGCGAGGAAAGCAAAGCAGTCCGTCTCCTCACGCAGAAGCATCGCGCCTAGGTTGCCGTGTCCAAGTCCGACCTTGCGTTGTTCAGCAACCGAGCCGGGAATGCAGAAAGCCTGCAAGCCTTCGCCGATGACTTCGGCGGCTTCGGCGGCGGTTTTGACACCACGCTTGATGGCGAGGGCGGCGCCCAGGGTGTAGGCCCAGCAGGCGTTCTCGAAGCAGATGGGCTGAATCGCCTTGACAAGCGAATGGGCGTCTATCCCTTTGTCGTCGCAGATTTTCTTGGCTTCTTCGAGCGAAGCAATGCCGTTCTGCTTGAGCACTCCGTTGATTTTATCAATTCGTCTTTCGTAACTTTCAAACAATGCCATGATGAGAGCCTCCTATTCGTTTCTCGGGTCGATGTATTTTGCGGCGCCGTCAAATTGACCATATTGTCCCGACGCTTTCTTGAGAGCATCCGCGGGAGCAACGCCCTTCTTGATGGATTCCATCATTTTGCCCAGATGGACAAAAGAATAGCCAACGATTTCGTCTTTGTCATTCAACGCAAGCTTGGTGATATAACCCTCAGCAAGTTCGAGATAACGCGGACCCTTCTTGTTCGTGCCATAGGTCGTGCCGATTTGGCTGCGAAGTCCCTTGCCCAAATCTTCCAGTCCGGCGCCGATGGGAAGTCCCTTCTCGGAGAACGCCGTTTGGGTGCGTCCATAAACAATCTGCAAGAACAACTCACGCATCGCTGTGTTGATAGCGTCGCAAACAAGGTCTGTGTTCAGAGCCTCCAAAATCGTCTTGCCCGTCAGAATCTCAGCGGCCATTGACGCCGAGTGCGTCATACCTGAGCAACCGATTGTCTCAATCAGACATTCTTCAATAATACCATTCTTGACATTCAGCGTAAGCTTGCACGCGCCCTGTTGCGGAGCGCACCAGCCGATACCATGCGTCAGACCACTAATATCACTGACCTCTTTGGCCTTGACCCACTCGCCCTCTTCGGGGATTGGCGCCGGTCCATGTTTGGCGTTATTAGCGAGACAGCACATATTTTCAATCTCTTTCGAATATTCCATTCGCAAACTCCTTTCAATCGTTGACAAAAATATCTCATTCGTAAGAAAAACATAGTTTCCAATGATTCTAAAAGCACAGGCTGTCCTTATTTTTGAAAAATTAGGGACACCGACGTTTTTTCGGCGCGAACGTCAAGGATTTCGGCGGCTCGTTCAAGAAGATGAGTGTGACACGCTCGGGTTCGGACATCCTTAAACTATATGGTCAAAACACGCTGCCACACATTAGTCACCTAAACCATTTTAGCCCTGTCGAATAAATTTAGCCTTGGCTAATATTATGTGTAGAGTTAAGGAAATAACATAAGACATTTTAAGGAGTGGACATTATGACAGAGGCAATGATTAGCGAGAGTGTGGAAGATTATCTCGAAGCGATTTTTCAAATTAATCAGCAGCAGCAGGTTTCGCGACCAAAGGATATTTGCAAAATGCTTAATGTGACAGCACCCTCTGTGACCAAGGCGCTCAAGCTGCTAGCACAGTTGGGGTTTGTCAACTACGCCCCCTTCGGGATGGTGACGCTGACACCTGCCGGTGAGAAAGCCGCCAAAGATGTCGTGCATCGCCATGAGGGGTTGTCTTCATTTTTGGTCAATGTTCTTGGCGTTGACGAAAAACGCGCCAGTGAAACGGCCTGCAAGATGGAGCACATTATCGCGCCGGACATTATCGAGCGCTTTATCAGCTATTCCAAGTTTGTCCAAAACAGCGATTTGTGTGGCCCCGAGTTTTTCAAAAAGTTTCTCAAGTTTGCGTCACGCAAAAACGCGTCGACCAAAAGCACCAAAAGTAAGTCATCTAAATCATCGCGGAAGGAGCAATAACGATGAACGCATCTCTAGCTTGTCCTTTATCGAAAATTCAACAAGGTTGCTGTGTGCGCATTTGTGGCTTTCATGGCAGCAAACGCGCAGGGCGTCGCCTCGCCAATCTGGGAATTTTGCCCGATACAGTTCTGAATGTGATTAGTCCTCGGACATTCGGAGCGCTTGTTGTCGCCCGTGGTGGATGCCGCATGGCCATCGGTTATGATGTCGCCAAAGACATTTCCGTCAACTCTGTGTTGCCCGCGAAAGGGATTTCAAAATGACATCGGATCATTTGATAGCGTTGGCGGGCAATCCCAATTCGGGCAAAAGCACACTATTCAGCGAGATGACGGGAATGCGGCAACAAGTTGCCAATTATCCCGGCGTCACTGTCGAGAAGAAGGTCGGCGTCGCGGTTTGCGACGGCGCTCAGCTGCGCATCGTGGACTTGCCCGGGACATATAGTTTGGTGGCCAACTCGCCCGAGGAGGCCGTAGCTCGCCATTTTCTGATGAATGAGCATCCGGATGTCATCATTGCGGTGGTGGACGCGTCAAATCTTGAGCGGCATCTTTATCTGGCGATTCAGCTCATGGAACTTCGCGTTCCGATGGTTCTCGCGCTCAACATGGCCGACGTCGCCCGCAAGGATGGAATAGTCATCGACCGTGAGGCGTTGCAAAATCGCCTTGGACTTCCGATCGTCGAGACGGTCGGAAACAAGGGACTCGGCATTAAGGAATTGTTGCACGCTACTCATGAAGCGGCGGACAGCGGCGTTGTTGTGCATGAGATGCCCGCCATTGTGTATCCGCCGGAAATTGTTGACGCAATCAATAACGTCGCTGAGTTGATAACTCGCCATGAGGCCCTCACACCGGATTATCGTCCGCAAGATGTCGCGCGTGGAATCCTCGAAGGCGACACGGAAGTCTTCAAACTGTTCGCAGCCAATGACGTCGCGCCCCTACAGGCGGAAGTGAACGAGATCCTCGCGCGGCTCGAGACGACCTTGGGCATGGCGGCCGATGTCGCCATTGCGCGCGCCCGCTACGCGTACATCAAACAGATTTGCGCGGGTTGCATGAGCGAACATAGCCCGCGTGAGCAATACACGATTTCTGACAGAATTGACGCGATTGTGACACACCGATTCTTGGCGTTGCCAATTTTTGCCCTGATGATGTTTCTTGTTTTTCAGCTTGTTTTCGCCATTGGCGAATACCCCATGGAGTGGCTCGAAACTCTATTCGCGTTCATTGGTGAGAGCCTGACGGCAGCATGGCCGAACGCCGAGAATAGTCCGCTTTGTTCCCTCATCGTAGACGGCATCATTGGTGGTGTGGGTGGCGTCCTTGTCTTCTTGCCCAACATTCTTTTGCTGTTCCTTGCCATCGCGATTCTTGAGAGTTCGGGCTACATGGCTCGCGCAGGATTGATAATGGATCAGCTGATGCAGAAAATCGGACTTCATGGCAAGAGTTTCATTCCGATGTTGATTGGTTTTGGCTGCACCGTTCCGGCGATTATGGCGACGCGCACGCTTGAGAATCGCCGCGACCGTTTGACGACGATGTTCATCGCCCCGCTGATGAGTTGCGGCGCGCGACTGCCGATTTACACATTGATTATTCCCGCGTTCTTCGCCGAATCATGGCGCGCCCCCATCCTGTTCCTCATCTACTTTACGGGAATCATGCTTGCGGTCATCCTTGCCAAGGTACTGACCACGACCGTATTCAAAGGGGAATCGGAACAGTTCATCATGGAGCTTCCCCCGTATCGAATCCCGACGCTCAAGAGTGTTCTGTTGCAGATGTGGGAGCGCGGCGTGCTCTACTTGCGCAAGGCAGGCACCATCATCTTGGCGATTTCGATAATCATGTGGGCACTTGTGTCGTATCCACAAAAGACCGTTTTCGACCACGATTACGATACGTCCATCGCGGCGGCTCAAACGGCAGGGAATGAGGAGTTGGTGATGGAGTTGGAGAATCAACGCAGTGCCGAATCTTTGTCTTATTCCGCTGCGGGTCGCGTGGGCCATGCCTTGCAACCGTTGCTGGCTCCCATGGGTTTTGACTGGCGCATCGGGACGGCACTCATCGGCGCTTTTGCGGCGAAAGAAGTTTTCGTCTCGCAGCTTGGTGTTGTCTTCTCGCTTGGCGAGGCGGATGACTCGTCGGATTCGCTACGCGCGCAATTGCGCAAAAGTTACTCTCCGCTCGTTGCGTTTTGCATCATGCTGTTCTGCCTGATCAGCACGCCATGCATGGCGACAGTCGCGATTATGCGGCGCGAGAGCAACTCATGGAAATGGCCGTTGTGGCAATTCGCGACCTTGACATTGTTCGCGTGGGTGATAACAACGGTTGTCTATCAAATCGGAATGCTTTTAAAAATAGGACTTTAGGGAGGTGATTATATGGAAATCACAGTTGTGGCAATTATCATTTTTCTTGCCGTGGCATATTTGCTGTATAGGGCTAGCAAAAAACGCCGGTGTTATTCGCACTGTTCGTGTCCATGCGGCAGGCAAACTTGCAAATGTAGCGCAACAACAGACAAGAACATTTAAGAATTCGATTCATGAAGAAGAAAGGAGTTTTATGTTTCATCATGGACAAGGACTTAGAGACAGCTTTGGCAAACTGTCATGAGGATTTGTTGCGCAAATTAGTCGATTTGACGAGTGAGAAATCGCAAGAGAAACAAGATGATTATCGGCGTCAACTCGAACGAACAATTGTCGTTTTGGAAAGAACCAAAAGCGCGTTCAAGTCCAAACAACTCAAGGCATTGAGAGAAGAAATTGTGACTCTCTTGCAAAAGGATAATCAGTAGCGAAATTCCGATGGAGTGTCGGACGGGTTGGCATCAGGCCGACAAGATGAGACACAACACTGAGCTTTCGTCACACGGAAAGCGGATATCATTACAACGACTTGGAGCAGTAGCTCCGGAAAAGGATATTCTATCATGTGTCTCAAACAATACTCGTCGTCGTATCCGAGTCTCAGCGGCGGGTTTACTCTAATTGAACTACTTATTGTGGTTGCTATAATCGCCATTCTCTCGGCAATAGCAGTCCCGAATTTTCTCGAAGCGCAAGTGCGCGCAAAAACCAGCAAAGCGATGAGTGACATGCGCACGACCAAAACAGGTTTGGAGTCGTATGCCGTGGATTGGAATCAGTATCCGCGCGGGCTGGTAACAATCAAAATAATGGGGCCATATAACTTCATGACGGCGGGCCTGTATGTGGATGACGACAATGCCTCCAACAACTGGGAACTGAAAACCCTGACCACCCCTGTGGCTTATCTGACAAGCGTTTATCCCGACCCATTCCACACCGAACCGGGAGTGTCGCAAATGAATTTCGAGTATCAGAATCAAAAGGAATACTATAAGGTCATGCAAGACAAAGGATACTCGGGAACTTATAGCTACATTTGGGAACTGCGTTCGCATGGTCCGGATAGGGACAGAGACGCGGGAATGGGAATCTCTAATTATGTCGAGCAAATCTACGACGCGACCAACGGAACAATCAGTAGCGGCGATATCTTGATGACCGAACGAGGATTCGTCAATAACGCAGGTAGTGGTCGCAAATCACAATAACACAAAACAAACAATAAACGAAAGGTTTTTATACTATGACACTCATTAACAGTTTCAACAAATGCTTTACTCTTATCCTGTCCCTCTTGGGATTGATGTCGTTCGCCGTTGCGTCGCATGCTGGCGTCGAATCTACACAGACCCTTGTCTCCGCGCAAAAGTGCGGGCTTCTGGTTCTGTCGCACGGGTCGCCCGCCAGCTCATGGAACAAATTGGTGGAGAATCTTGTGGCGAAAATCGCAACGCTTAATGCGGAAAAGAAAACGTTCCACGCCGTCGAGGGCGCGTATCTTGAGTTCGCGACGCCGTGCGCAGCCGATGGAATCGAGAAACTCGAAGCCGCCGGATGTGACCACATCATCGTCGCGCCGCTGTTTATCGCTCCCTCATCGCACAGCCATTTCGATGTCCCTGCAGTGCTGGGGCTTTACTCCTCGCCCTCCATCCGCGAAACATTAGCGAGCGAAAACGCCCGCATCGCCAGACCCAAAGTGCCTGTGACTATGATACAAACCCTGAACGAAGGCACACTGCTTGACACTTTCGCGCGCGATGCTTTCAAGGCGATTTCGACCGACCCGAGCAATGAGGCGCTTGTCGTCTTGGCGCACGGGTGCCCCGACCATCACAATATCGTAGACAAAACCGTGCGCCGGATCGCCACATACTGCTGCGGTCAGATCGGCATAGACTACGCGGATTGGGCCTATTGCGGAGTGGGACAAACATTCTGGGATTCGGCAGCCGGCGCCATCATGCAGGCAGCGGATTCACGCAAACGTGTCCTTGTGGTTGGGCTATATGTATCGAGTTCCGCCGATACGATTGTCAAGATGGCACGCAAAATGCGCGGCATGAAAGAGGGCGACAAAGACCCGTTTGCGGGGAAAGACATCGTCTTCTCCAAAACCAGCGTGATTGAACATCCGACCACCGCTCAATATGTGCTTGACACCGCCGCGAGCGCACTCAAGAAATGACACGGCGATAAATTGAGCAGCGTCCCAACGCACCACAATGCCACAGTTTTGGTGGTCTGTGAAAAAAGGAATCCCTTGCGGTCGAGTGATCGCAAGGGATAAATCGATGGTGCCGAGGACAGGAATTGAACCTGCACGAGTCGCCTCATTAGATCCTTAGTCTAACGCGTCTGCCATTTCCGCCACCCCGGCACTTGGGGTTGTTTTCGCGCCGTTCTTCAGGTCCGCGCGCATGCTTTTCCGACGCCATGGGGAGGCACACCAGTGGCGAGGCTCGCACCGCGAGTCCAACAACTAATGGTGCCGGAAACAGGACTTGAACCTGCACTGAGTTGCCCCAACTAGAACCTGAATCTAGCGCGTCTGCCAATTCCGCCATTCCGGCTTTCTCGAAAAGGCAAATACAAAATATAAGCTTGTCTTTTTCTTATTCAACAAGAGTGCGGTTTCATGCGCAAGATTTTTATCCCCCTCGCGATAAGGTTTGATTTTTGTCAGCAGGTTGTGATATACTTTATCCATGAGCATTCTTATTGACGAAAACACACGGATTTTGGTTCAGGGCATCACCGGCCACGAGGGTTTGTTTCATGCCCAAAAGATGTTGGAGTATCACAGTCAGGTTGTCGCGGGCGTGACGCCCGGGCGCGGCGGGCAGACGGTGTTGGACGGCATTTGCGTCTACAACACGGTGCGCGAAGCAGTCGACGCGACTCATGCCGACACCTCGATTATTTTTGTTCCGCCACGCATGGCTCTTGACGCGATTCTCGAGTCCGTCGCCGGTGGCATCAAGTTGGTTGTGGTAATTACCGAGGGCATCCCGACGCTCGACATGGTGACGGCGGTGCGCGAGGCCAAGTTGGCGGGCGTCCGCATTGTCGGCCCAAACTGCCCGGGCTTGATTAGTCCCGGCAAGTCCAAGTGTGGCATCATGCCTGCGGACATTCATCGCCGCGGCACCATTGGCGTTGTGTCGCGCAGTGGCACGTTGACTTACGAAGTGGTCAACGCCCTGACGCAATCGGGCTTTGGCCAGAGCACTTGCATCGGCATCGGTGGCGACCCTGTTATAGGGAGCAATTTTGTCGAGATTCTGGAGTTATTTGAGAATGACCCCGAGACGGAGGGTGTCGCCTTGCTTGGCGAGATTGGCGGGAGCGACGAGGAGGATGCGGCGGCCTTCTATGCTGCGCACATGACCAAACCGATGGCGACCTTTATCGCCGGACGGACGGCGCCCGCGGGACGGCGCATGGGTCATGCCGGAGCGATTATCGACGGCGGGCACGGCACGGCGGAAAACAAGATTCGCGTCTTCGAATCCGTGGGTGTTCCGGTGGCCTCGTTCCCCGACGAATTGCCCAGTTTGCTTGCGAAAAAACTCCAATCGAAGTAGTCGATTTTATAACGGAAATCCCATATTCTTTTCTTGAGTGATTGTATGTTAGTAACACATCAAAACCATTTTTACACAAAGGTGGGTGACAGATCATGGGACTAACTTTTAGTCAGCACTTCCATGAACAGGTTCATGGCGCCCTTGTTGCTGTATCAACCCGCAACGACTTTTTTCTGATTCTTGGCAGCCTACTGATTGACCCCGAGATGTTCTCTTATTCTCGCGTTTGCTATTTTGGCTACGACGAGAGCAGCGATAGCTTTGTTGGTCAGTTCATTCTCGGCGCCGTATCGGCTCGCGAGGACACCCAATTGCGTGACGAGTGGGCACGGCGCTGGGCAACAATCGCGGACAAACTCAGCAACACACACGAGTATCGCGGCCTGAACAAACTCTACACGGAGACTTATCGCGATTTGTGGCACAAGGTGCGCTCGCCCCAGTACCCGGGCTTCGGAACCTTCGAGAACGTCAGCATCAAGCGGAGTTCGCTGCCGCCTACGCACATTTTGCAAACGACCGCCGAAAGTTCGGCCGTCCAGAGCAAAGACCTCACACCGGACATCATAACGGGTCTGACGCCGTGGCTGCAAGAGGGCATTCCGGTGCTCGCCGGGCGGCTGGTGACACGCAAAGGGTTGCAGGGCATCGTGATTGTTTCGCGTCGCTACGAGGAGTTCAAGGACATCAGCGCCGAGACGTCACTCTTCCAGTGGCTCATCAACCTTGCGTCGACGACGATGGACAACATCATGCTCATCGAGGAACTGACGCAGACAGCCACACGCCTGGCCGAAATCGACCGCTTGAAGTCGTCGTTTTTGTCTATCGTGTCGCACGAATTGCGCACTCCGATGACGAGCATTCTCGGCTTCCTGAACATCGTCGAATCGTGCAAGGCCGGCCCCCTGAACGAAATGCAACAGTCGCTGTTGAGCCGCGTCTACGCGCAGGCGATTCACATGGGCACGATGGTCGACGACCTACTGAGACTTGCCGCGGTCGAGACCGGCGGAATGATTCACGCCGATATCATCCCGGTGACCATCAAGCCGATTGTCGACAATGTCGTTGCGAACCTCGTCAGCCGCACGATTGACGAGGGCGTCGAAGTCCACTTCGTGCCGCGCATTATTGACGACTTGCCCCGCATCCTCGTTGATCCCACAGCACTCGAGCGCATTTTGCAACACCTGTTGGACAACGCCCTGAAGTTCCGCCGTCAGGATGGCGAGAAGCATAATATCACCCTCGAATTCGAGGCACGCAAGGACCGCCTCTACATCGGTATTCGCGACAATGGCATCGGAATGACCGAAGAAGAACGAAAGAATATTTTCACGAAGTTCTATCAGATTGACAGCAACCTCGATCGGAATTACGGTGGGCTTGGGATTGGCCTGAGCGTCGTCCGCCTCCTGTTGGCCGTCAACAACGGCGGCGTCACGGTCGAGTCCCGCTTCAACGAGGGAAGCCTCTTCTGCATCGACTTCCCCATCTATCACGAAGATCGCTGATTCCGAATTTCAAGACACAAAAACAGCCGCCCCGAGTTAACCGTCCGGAGCGGCCATTTTTTTGGTTCTTTAGTATCAAATGTTACTTTGCTTCAGTTTCTTCGGCAGGCTTAAAGAAGTTCCACGCGAGACCGGCGAGTAATCCGCCGATTAGTGGTGCTACGATGAATACCCAGACTTGCGAAAGAGCGGTGCCGCCAGCAACAAGCGCCGGCCCAAGACTACGGGCAGGATTTACTGAAGTTCCGGTCAGAGGAATTCCCATAATGTGTACGAACACGAGAACCAAACCGATGACTATACCGGCTATGGGTGCCATCTTCTCAAAACTGGTGACTCCGAGAATCGTTAATACAAAAACAAAAGTTAATACGATTTCTACGATGAGAGCGCCAATCAGAGAGATGCCAACGGCAGAAATGCCGGGGCCATATCCGTTTGTGCCGCCTAAGGTTTTGGTTGCAAAATCGGGACATTGCTTCATGAGGAACAGGAGCAGCAGTGCGGCTATAAAAGCACCGATACACTGTGAGATGACATACCCAACAAAATCTCCGGCAGTCATCTTTTTGGCAGTCAGGCATCCCAGTGATACCGCGGGATTAATATGACAGCCTGAAACATGGCCAATCGCATAGGCCATACATACAATTGAGAGACCAAAAGCAAATGCAACACCTAAAGTCCCAAGCGTGCCGAACTTGTCTCCTGCAAAAATCGCGGAGCCGCAACCAAAGAAGGTCAGGGTAAATGTTCCCAGTAGTTCGGCAATGTACTTTTTCATAAAATCCTCCCGTCTGACATTAGTGTAATACCCTGATTTGGTATTATGTATTAGTTATAGCACAAAACGAAACAAATGTCAAGAAAAAAAACATGATTATCTAAAATAGTAAAGTTTCCTAATAATAATTTTTCTGTCGTTCGTGGATGTTGAGTGTTGCCGCGTAGCAAATCGCCCAAATCATGAACATCATCAGCCCCATCCCACGCCGCATGGGGTAATTCGTCATGATGTAAATCAGCATGGATAACTCGACGGCACAGACCATGGCCATCACGCGCAAATCGTGTCCCCGTCCCGCTCGGAGCGCCGCGATGGCGGTCGCGATTTCGGTAAAGAGCCGACTAAGCATGAAGAGCATGAACGCCGCCATGCCGATGATGCCTGTCTCGAAGCAGACTTGCATGGGCACGTTGTGGCAGTGATGCGGCGGGAACTCGCGCTCCGGCATTTGCGCATGAGCCTCGGGGAAGGCTTTGCCAAACACGCCATAGTATATCTCCCATCCGCCGCCGTAGCCGAGCGCCGGGCGTTCCTCGATGAGCGCCGTCGTCTTTTGCCAGAGATAGAGCCTCATTCCCGTTGTCGTTTCCTGTCCGGGCGTCCACGCCTGTTTCGAGAAGGGTTGCGTCATGTAGCCGCGCCACGACTGCGGCGTGAACTGCCATGCGGTCCCGGCGGCAATCAGTATCGCCACAATCGCAAGCAGCAAGGTGTTGCGTCTGTTGAAGTGCGCGATGCTCAGGCCCACCACGAGGATGGCGATGCCAATGATAAGACTCACGATGAGCGCCCGCGTCATGGTCGCGCAGACAGCCACAAGCAAACAGATAAGCCCGACACTCCAGAGCTTGTCGCGGCGCGGATGGGGCATGAAGGTGAGTGTGCCCGCGATGAAGAAGATGGCCGTGAAGCAGAAGAAGGCCGTGCGGTTGTGCGTGTTGCACGGGAACAGCAGGCGCCATGGCGTTTGCGGTTCGTCGGGGCGCGCCAAGATAAGCCGCAAGTCATTGAATGTCGCGCCTACGATGTCGCCGAAAAATGTTTGCAGAATCAGGATGCCCATCATGATGAACGCCAGCACCGAATAGGCGTTCGCCAACACTCGCACCTGCCGGTTGCTGTCCGTGAACAGCCACTCGCGCAAGTTGATGATGAGGAGGAAGATGCCCGCCTGTGGCAAGATTTCGCGAACGGTCGATTCGGCCGTCATCAGCGGATTCACCGACCAGAAGTGCGAGAGCACGGTGATGCAAACCCATGCGCAAAGCCCCGCCATGCACAGCGACGCCGATATCGGCAGGTCGCGGGGCGCAAGGAGCTCGCCGAGGCTCGCGCGTTTGACGGACATCATCCGCGGGACAGACGCAAGCAACAACAGCCATGTCAGTATCGCGCAGAGACCGTCGGTTCTGCGGTCGAAAGACAGCAAGAACAGTATCACTGCCATCATACTTAAAAGGGGAGAAACTCCCGTCGGGACATATTTAGTCTTGTTCATCGCTTGAATCGCTTCAATGTTTGTAGAATCAATTACAGAGCAGAGCGAAGTTGATATTTTGTTTTGCCCAAAAAGTTTGCTTTATCTGTATCCTCTCTGTTCACTAAAAGAAATCGTCATCATGAAAATATTGGTTTATCATCAGCATTTCGCGCCGGAAACGGTGGGCACTTCGACTCGGGCAGTCGAGATCGTCGAGTATTTGTCTCGGCGTGGTCATGATGTTACTGTTGTAACCGGATTGCCCTGCCACACAAGCACCATGCGCAATGGCGAGGTGTCCCGCCACCAGCCACGATTCGAGAATATTGCCGGAGCGCGCGTTCACCGCGTTTGGACGTTCGGCTCGGCGCGGCCGGACACATTCTGGCGGCGCATGCTGACATACGGCTCGTTCATGATAACAGGCGGCCTGAAGGCGCTGTTCCTGCGCGAGCGCTTTGATGTGATGGTCGCCATCAGCCCACTGCCGAATGGCATTGCCGCGATGGTCGTCAGCAAGCTGCGCGGCTGGCCCATGATGTTTGATGTGTGCGACATTTGGCCGGACTGCGCGATTGCGGTCGGCATGTTGCAGAATAAGTTTTTACAGCGAATCGCTTTCTGGTTCGAGCGCAAAGTCAACACCTATGCGCGCCGCATTGGCGTGGTCACACGTGGATTCATCACGAACCTGACCGACAAAGGTGTCCCCCGCGAAAAGATTCGCCTCCTGCCGGACTGGGTGGACCTGAGCGTGTACGATGCCTCTCTGGTTGACCGCGAGGCGGCGCGCCAACGTTGGGATTTGGACGGCAAATTTGTCGCCTCCTTCTTGGGGAACTTTGGTTTGCTGATGGGTCTCGAAGCGCTGATGGATACGGCGCGAGTCATGCAGCAACGCGGACACGACGACATTTTGTTCCTCTTTGTGGGCAAGGGCGCCGCACTGCCGATGATTGAAGACCGCATCAAACAGGACCAACTGCGTAATGTGCGCGTCATGCCGTATCAGCCGCGCGAGCTTGTCCCCAGTTTGCTGGCGGCGAGCGACGTGCTACTGGTCACCTACCGCAAGGACCCCATCACCCTCATCACAACGCCGTCGAAGATTTACGAGTACATGGCCATCGAGCGGCCTATCGTTGCCGGCGTGGAAGGCGTGATTGGCGAGATTCTGAGCGAGGCCGGGTGCGGGTTGATTTCGCCGACACGCAATCCCGAGGAACTGGCGGATTACATCTTGCAGGTCAAGGCGATGGAAGACAAGGGCGACGCGATGGGCCACAAAGGCCGCGAATACGCGCGCCAATATTTCACTTTCGAGAAGGTGTCGGCCGATTACGAACAGGCCGTCATCGAAACTTATCAGAGCGGGGAGAACCGGTCGTAGCCCATGGGTCAATCTCCACTCGAACTGAGTATCGTTATCGTCAACTGGAACACGCGCGACATGCTCCGCGAATGCCTCTTGAGTCTCTTTGCCGCATGTCATCGCTGGCCCAAGTTCGAGATTATTGTTGTCGACAACGCGTCCTCGGATGACAGCGTTGCCATGGTGCGGGCGGACTTCCCCGAGGTCATTCTCGTTGAGAACAAGACAAATCTCGGGTTTGGCGGCGGCAACAATGTCGGGTTCGCGCGCTCCACGGGCAAAATCATCGCCACCATCAACAGCGACACACAAGTGCTCAGCGACGCGCTGGAAGTCATCTGCGCCTACTTCGCCTCCAACGAAAAGACGGGCGCGGTCGGCCCCAAACTGCTCAACACCGATGGCTCCGTCCAGCTCTCATGTCGGCGCTTCCCCGGATTCATGACCGCGCTGTTCAACCGCTACTCGCTCCTGACGCGCCTCTTCCCCAACAACGCTTGGTCACGCGATTACCTGATGAGCGACTGCGGCCACGAATCGAGCATGGATGTCGACTGGGTGAGCGGCGCGGCGCTGTTCGTCCGGCGCGAAGTCTACGATAGTCTTGGCGGTTTTGACGAGGACTACTTCATGTATTCCGAAGATGTTGACTGGTGCTACCGCATTCATCGCGCGGGCTGGCGGGTCGCCTACGTCCCCGAGGCGGCGCTGATCCACCACATCGGCACAAGCACGGGACACGCCCCCTTCCGCATGGTCTGGCAGCGCCACCGCAGCATGTGGCTGTTCTATCGCAAACACTACAGCGCCGACATCGTCCTGCTGGACATCGCGACATGGCTCGGCATCTGGTCAAGATTTGCCGTCATCGTGACGCGCAACGCAATCCGTAAATTATTAGGCAGAAAGGTGAACTCATGACTTTCTCGAACGAAACACAAATGATTTTCGCCGGTGTGACGGCGATCATCATCGCCTTTCTCCTGAGCTTGCATCTGCTCAAAAGGCTTCGCATCATTCGGGCGCTGACCAACGGCGTGACCGTCTCGCCGACACTCTCGCACGATGTTTCCGCCACTCCGCTCTGGGTGAGCTGCGCCGCGCTGTGGCTGCTCCTGCCATCCGAGGTACTCGCCAACGACCGCTTCTACAGCCTTCAGCAAGCGCTCAACATCGGCAAATGCGTCTTTGTCGGCGGCGTCTTTCTGGCAGTCATCCCCTCGGTACTCTCCATCAAACTCACCACAAATCAGCGTCTGATGCTGCGTGTGGCCTTCGAGCTTGCGCTGTCATGCGTCGCCGTTTGGCAGGGAGTACGCTTCGAAGTGATGAGCGGCACCGACGGCTCATGGTTCCTCGGCGGGCGATGGGGCAGCATCCTGAGCGTCGCGTGGATTTTTGGCGCCATGCAGGCAATGAAACTCCTGACCGGACTCGGCGGCGCCGGACTCCTCCTGCTACTCGTGACCTCACTCTCGCTCCTACTCGGAACCGTCGGCACACAAGAGCATCTCCTGCATGCCCTGACACTGATTGTCTCCGGAAGCGTCATCGGCACACTGCCGTTCTTCTTCTTGCGCAACGGCCTTGAACTACGCGGCTCGGCCATGTCACTCACGGGTTATCTGTTCGCCGTCCTGACCATCCTTGCCCGCCAAAAAGCCGCCACCACCGTTCTGGTATTTGTCCCACTGGCCGCCATCCTCATCGCCCTCGCCGGGCTGACCATCGTCCTGATGGATAAGGGAATTCGCGGCCGAAATCAAAAACCGCCAAAAGATGTCGCGTAATATAATCATGAAAGACAATAATGTGATAATTTACCAAGATGAGAACGGGATTACGAAGGTTTCCGTCCGTTTATCCGGTGAAGACATCTGGGTCACACAGCAGCAGCTTGCGGAGGTCTATGATACCACGCAGCAGAATATCAGCCAGCATATTGACGGCATATACAGAGATGGCGAGCTTGCTCCGAAGGCAACTAACAAGAAATTCTTGTTGGTTCGCACCGAGGGCAATAGGCAGGTTCGGCGTAACATCGACCACTATAATCTGGACATAATCATCGCCATCGGATACCGTGTGCAGTCACAGATTGCGACTCGCTTCCGTCGTTGGGCAACAGAAAAGCTGCATGAGTATATACAAAAAGGCTTTACCATGGACGATTACCGCCTTAACTCCATGCCCGACTGCTTTTTGTTGTCCTGAATACCAAGGGAGCTAATGCTTTTATCTCGCCCTCGCCGGACTGACCATCGTCCTGATGGATAAGGGAATCCGCGGCCGAAATCAAAAACCGCCAAAAGACGAAACCGCCAAATGACGGTTCAGCAAAACCGCAATTCGGCGGTTTTTTGAGGCAACATTCGTGGAAAATCCCACGAAATACCCTATTATTGGGTCATTCTGATACACAATAGCCCCAATATAATTTGGCACACTTCTTGCTATAGATAGGTCAGATATCAGGTGATGAAAAACATCACCGCAGCGAAATCGCAGAACTTCGTAGCAGGGTTCTAAATTTCATGTTTCGACATCTTGGGTTGCTTGCCCGAACCTGCAACTTGAGAACTTTCTCTCTCTCTGAGAGAGCTTCAATCAGATTTCAATTACTTACGGCGAATAAGTAAGCGAAGACACAAAACAGCAGTTAAAATCTCCTTCTTTGATGATAGAAAACGCCTCTGTACCCAACGGTACGGAGGCGTTTTTTTATGAGTCAGTTTTCGAAAAACGGTGCTTTCCATCTGTGAATCTCCTAAGTCTATTGATTAGAGAGATCTATTTTTTGAGGAGGTTCACTCTCTTTGACTGCGAAACTCGCATTGCTTGTTCCAGACAAAACGCCATCTTTACAAGTAAAATAGATAGCGAAAAACAGAGATCTTTGTTGGTCAGTATTTAGACCATATGAGAATTCTACCATAGAACCAGAGTAATTTGGAAAATGGACTTGCTTCGCGACATCAAATAGTTTCCCAAGGACAGTTTCCGGTTTTTCACTGTCAGGAAAAACCGTGATTGAACACTCTTCGGGAAGAAGTTTTACTGCGCGAACACCTTGAAAATACTGACTATTCATCGTTGCAGTTTCATGCATTTTGTAAAACAGAGTATCCAGATGCACCGCAGAATTCTGAGTCAACTCTTCGACATAACGTTTCCCTGCGCTTGTGTCGCCATCCGCTAAACAGAGCAACACTAACGGCGCCGCCATTCGACAAACGGTCTTTTTCATCTCTGGAGACAATAGATATTTGTCATCCTTGTAGACGATTTGATTGGAGAGCAACTCGCGAAATCGTGGGGTATCTTCAATATCGATGCCGGGCAAAACATCTTTGAACCTTATAGCGCCCATCTGAAGAGTCGATGGACGAGAAAAGTATCCATAGCAAATAATCCCCAAAATCAGAACGATAAATAACAACAATGCTTTTGTCATATTTGTCATAGCACTACTCCACAGCTAAATGTTATTTCTAATAGTAATATGTCTGGCCTGCGCGCTCATCACAAATCACACGTCCTGTTGTTTCATGCGGAGGCATACCACTCCCACAATAGAGATATTTTTCACCGTCATGAATGCACTCATATTTTTCTAAGTCCTTATTATAAACTCGCTTATAGACAATATATAATTGCGTTCCTGGATATAATGTCCAAGTCATTGTGCCATCATTATGGCATTCTGAATATACAATATGGTTATAGCAATCATCATCCGGATTAACGGGTGTAGGATCACACGTTGTAACAGCATTAACAATGATAGGAATCATTGCTGAAAGACATAAAATACTGGCGATAATTGTTCCTTTCTTCATTTGCATACTCCTTAATAATATATTCTATTTTGCAATTGTAAAAAACAAACCTTTCTGAGGGTTTTGTTAATGCCTGTTTCCATTTTCAGCTATTTCCGGATGACGGGACGCACAATATAAGTTTGCGCAGGGTCAACACTGCCGGCAACTTCCGTGCTAATTCTATAATGACCGATAGTGTTTTCTCCGGTATCAAAGGAGACTTGATAAAGGTTGATACCATCAATGACGCCTTTCTTGTCATAGGTCCACCCTTGGAAGATTCCGGAGTGTCCCGACTCTCCTTTGGTGCGCCAGAATTGAACCAAATCACCCGGCAACGCGTCTTCATAACGGGAGACCTTGACGCCTAAATTGTAGGTGACAAGCGCTTCGGCAAAGGTGCGCTTGGAGTTTGTCCCGTAGAACAACCGACGGAAAACGCGAAAAACATCTTGGTCACCATTGCCAACTTTGAAGCGAAACAAACGCGAAAAGGGAACTTCGTTTTGGGCTTGCATATAGATTTCAAAAACAAACCCGATGCAATAGGCACGTCTTTGCGGGTCGCCATCGGCGATTTTCTTGCCACGATAGTACAAATCACGCGAGACCCCCAGACTCTTGGGATCTTCCTTATAGTTGAGCGGCAAGATGGGTGTTTGCCTCTGATACTGACGAATCACCTGTTGGATGTAGGGATTGAGTGTGTAGGAAAAATCAACTTCCGAAGGATTGGAGGGCAACGGCTTCCAAGACGGAAGTCCCGGTTTCATAATATAGCACGTGACCAGTAACAGAACAATGCCCGCGATTGCCACGCATACCATGCGAAAGATTGTGTTTTTCATAAGTAAATCTCCTAAGTCTATTGAGCTGATAAATCAATTTTTCGGGGAGGCTCACTCTCTTTGACCGCGAAACTCGCGTTGCTTTTACCAGATAAAACTCCATCTTTTAAAGTAAAATAGATGGCGCAATACAGAAATCTTTGCTGATTAGTGTTAAGGGCATACGAAAACTCTACCATAGAGCCTGAGTAATTTGAGAAATGGGCTTTTTTCACCATTTCAAAGTACTTACCAAGGACAGTCTCCGGTTTTTCACTGTCAGGAAAAACCGTGATTGAACACTCTTCAGGAAGAAGTTTTACATCGCTGACTCTTTCAAAATACTGGTTGTTCATCGTGGCCGTTTCATGCATTTTGTAAAACAGAGTTTCCAGATGTACAGCAGGATTTTGAGTTAACTCCTCGACATAACGTTTCCCCGCGGTTGTGTCGGTGTCCGTCAAACAGAGCAACACTAAGGGCGCCGCCATTCGGCAAACGGTCTTTTTCATCTCGGGAGACAACAGATACTTGTCATCCTTGTAGACGATTTGATTGGAGAGCAACTCGCGAAATCGTGGGGTATCTTCAATATCGATGCCGGGCAAAACATCTTTGGATTTTATGGCACCCATCTGAAGAGTCGATGGACGAGAGAAATATCCGTAGCAAATAATCCCCAAAATCAGAACGATGAATAACAACAGTAGTTTTTTCATATTAGTCATAGCACTATTCTCCTTTTTAAGAAATAAAGAAATAGAAACTATTCACAGTACGTTTGACCGGCACGATCGTCACAAAGTTCGCGACCTGTTGTTACGAATGGAGGATTACCACTTCCACAATAGAGATATGTTTCATGATCAGGTTTGCATACATACTTTTCCAACTTCTTATCATAAACATATACATACACGGTGTACGGTTGCGTTCCTGGATAAAGAGACCAAATCATTGTTCCATCATTCTGACATTCTGAATACACAGTGTAATTATAACATCCATCATCCGGATTGACAGGGGTTGGCTCACACACAGCATTAACAATGATAGGAACCATTGCTGAAAGACATAGAATACTTGCGATTGCAATTACTTTTTTCATTTTCATACTCCTTTTTAATTTAGTATGTAATATGTAACATTAAATGAAATCAATTATTCCTGTTTATTTCGAATTATTAATTTTTCTCCTAAACCATATTATACAGCAATTCTGTTTTCCTTGTTAAGAGAGAAGCGCGATTTTGCAAGCGCGCCCCACGGGGAGTTGTGGTTACTTCAGCAGCCAGTCGAAAGGATTCTCTCCGATGATTTCGCTGTTTTGCTGATTGCGAATTTGCAGGAATTTGTCGTTGAGTCTGATTCCCGCGAGTACAAGCATTCCCAACATCAAGATGCACATGATGATGGCAAGCAGGAAAAGCCGACGGTTCATGGTGCTGACGGCTTTTTGCGTGATGGGTCTGACACGCTCCTGAATCGCGTTGTTGATTTCGGCGCCGACCTGTGTGTTGACCATCGTTGGCACCTGTCGTTCGAGCGTATCCACGACATAGTGTTCGGTCGCTTTTTGCACGGCATCGGCCGAGAGCTTCGGGAGCAGTCTGTTCGACACACCCTCGATAATCGAGACGGCTTTTTCGGATGTTATCGGGACAATCATTTCGGCTGCTTTTTGCACGCTGTCCTGCACCATCTTCGGAAGTTCTCTTTCGGCCTGCTGCATCACGACACGGTTTGCCGTCTCGGGGAGTTTGTCATCAATCGCGACCGAGACCGCAGGCGGCACCATTTCGAGCAGAAGCTTCTGCACGGTTTGACGGGCGATAAGGTCGGTGAGTTCTTCGAGATGTTTTTGCGACAAATCCTTTGCGACGGTTTGCGTGATGAGTTTGATTTTGTCGGCCGTCAGCTCGTACTCCGTGTTCTCAAGCTGAGACGAAACGAGGCGTTGCAGTTCTTTGTCCGCCTGAGTCTTCGCCTGCATCAGCAGGGCGTTCATGTGCGTTTCGATTCCCTTGGCAAGCGCTTCCTCCGTGATTGACTTCGTCATCCGAATTGCTTGCTGCCGGAGCATCTCCCGTTCTTGGCCAAGGCTTCTTTGCGCCTCGATGATACGTCTGATTTTCGCGATAAGCATTTCAGGTTCGAACGGCGTGAGAATCCATCCTTGCGCGCTGAAGGACTCGATGCTCTCCGCGGGATTGACTGCGGTTTCGGGAACCATAAGGAGAATAGGTTTAAAGGTCGTCGTCTCGACAGAACGGAGTGTGCGAATCATGTCAAGCACGCTGATTCCGTCGAGTGTCGAATTGACAAGCACCATGTCGACATTAGCGAAGTCCGGGCATCCGAGCGCCGCCGCCGCGTTTGCGGCAACAGTGACATTGAACCCCTCGCGCTCAAGCAGCGAGCGGCAGAATTCCAAGGTTGCCAGCATGGGCTCTACAACAAGTATGTGTTCACCGGCCATATTCTTTAATTACCATTACCTGTAGTCATCATTTCACGCACTTCAGGCGGAGTCATCCTCTCGAGGATGTCGTCAAAGCTGAAGTCCGGGTACTGCGTTTGCAAAGCATTGGCACGCTCGCGGAATTTGTCCGCAAGTTGCGTCAAAATCTGGGAGATTGTCTCGGCGCCCTTTTCGAGAGCTTTGGAGCGATAGACATCCTGAACCAATTGCGTGAGGGCGTAGAGTATCTCGCTGGTACACTTGTTGAGGAAATGAATGTCCTCTTTGACTTTGCGGAGTGTGAGCGAATAGAAGACGGAGTTCAGCCCGTTCGAGGTGAAGAACAGCATCTCGGTGTGGGGATACAGCGCCGAAATCTTTGTCCATTTGGCCGCGAGGTCAAACATGGAATCAAGTTTCATAATAAACTCGTTCGTCATATCCGTGACAATCGCGATGGGTGTATCCGCGTCGAGGGCAAGCGTCTTGGCTCGTTCTTCGCAAACCTTGATAATCTCCGCATGCGCCAGATTTGCTTGCTCAAGCGCGATGGCCGGTGTCTCGAACGTAATCATTTTCTCCGTCAGAAGCTCATGCAGGCAACGCACCGTCACAAAAGTCCCGAGACCAATCATCTCGCACAAAGTCTGAATTTGCCGACGATTGTTGATAAGGGAATAAACTTTCCAAACATTCTGCGGCAGCCGCGTTTCGCCCGTCAGGAGACGACGGTCATACGACTTGACACACGGAATGAGATCCATCGAAGGAATATCGGCGATACAGCGCTCCCATTCATCGCTTCGGCGGGAGCCTTCCATGATGACTTGGTCGACTTCGAGTTTGCGCAACTGGTAAGGAATCTCGATAACCTCAGGGGGAATTTTCTCAAAGTAAAACGAGCCTTCTTTGTGGTTGAAAAGTTCGAGCACTTCATCCTCGAACGCCCGCTGCAAAATCTTGTCCGCCTGTTGTTTTCCGATGATTTGTCGGAGCACCATGAAAGTCAATAGGGTGCGCGGCCTGTTCTGAACAGGGATTCGCGTGTACTGGTCGTTGGCGTCGATGAATTCGACACGGCTCAAATAGCCATACGTCAGCAAAATCTTGCCGATAACGTTTGAGGAATCAAGAGATGAAATACCGCAGATTTTTCCGTTGACGATGAGCAGATAAAGTCCACGCTCAAGACCAAAAGAAAAATTGAGACGCCCGCTCATGTTGCCGAGGCCCAAGAATTGCAAGACATCCGCAACAGCCATCGAGGCAGACAGGTTTCCTTCGAGTTCCATTCAATCCTCTCATGATAATAGTATACGCGCCCTACTTATTGTCGCCCAAAAGCACGGCAATAACCATATCTAAAAATAGTCTATTGTACTTTTCTCTATTGATTCGAACTTTTCATTCGACATCTGCACTAATTCAGTCCGTTCGGGAAAATCCGCTCCGCCCGAAAAGCAGTGGCAAACGGAACATCATAGGCTTGCTTGATTTTGATTTTATCCGTTCGAACACATTTGGCCATCGCTAGCAGCCGCCCCGACTCACTGACAATGGCGCAGATTTTCTCGTGCCCAACCTTGGCGGCGTCCTCCGCGTTCACCATCTGTAGGTTATGGACGGGTTGCCCGTTGAGCATGATTCGCTCAAACTCGAGGCGCAATTTCACGATGGGATAAAGATTCGGGTCGATACATTGTTCGCCGCGGAGAATGTAGTCCCGCACCTTGTCCGGTTCGTCGCGCAGAAGTTGCACGGGCATGGCCTGCGCGGCCGTGATGTGAGCGACCTTTGTCCGCGTGAGCGATTCCATGCAACCGCCAATCCCCAGCATCTCACCAATGTCACGGGCAAGCGAGCGGATGTATGTCCCGGTCGAGACTTCGGCGCGGAAGGAGACACGCCAGAGAGGGGCGCCGTTCCGCAGGCGCTCGGCGAAAGTCGGGTTGGCAATGCCGGTGCGCTCGACAAGTTTGTCGGACGGCGTCGCGGCCTCGGGCGCGCCCAGTTCGAGTTTATACACGCAAACATTGCGAGCGCAAACGGCGACACTTTTGCCTTCGCGCGCATACTCATAGAGTTTTTTGCCGTCGATTTTAATTGCTGAATATTGCGGCGGCACCTGCTCAATATTGCCGGTTTGCTTCTTGACGGCATCGGCAATCGCCTTGTCCGAGGGCGGATTCATCGTGTCGACGGCGGGCATATTAATGACGATGCCTTCGGTGTCATCCGTATCGGTCGTTATCCCAAAAAGGAACGTGCCTTCGTAGGCTTTATCGTGCTCCATCATGAACGGCGAAAGTTTCGTGTATGGCCCAAGGCACAGAATCAGCAGTCCCTCGGCGACAGGGTCGAGTGTGCCCGTATGTCCGACTTCTCTCTGCCGCAGCGCGCGGCGCGTGATATCGACAACGTCATGGGATGTGGGGCCGGCGGGCTTGAAGACAGGCAGAAGACCGGCATAGGCAGGATTGGAATTATGTTTCATGATTCTCTTGTGACTTCAGATAGGCGAGTTATTCAGATTTGCGGAGCTTTTGCATACCGCAGAAAATTTTCTTTTTGATGCTTCTCCAGATTCTGAACACCAGTTTATTCCGTAGGAGATGCAGGTCCCTACTATCCGCGAGCAAGTCCTCGACGCATTCCCGTTCGCAGATGCGGGCTTCTTCCTCGAGTCCTGACAAAACAGCATCGGCAGGATTCACGAGAATCTTTGCCATCGGATTGCGTGCGAGGGCAGCATGATTGACCTTCTGAAGAATGGTCATTTTCTTCATGTTATCCGGCGCTCTGTAGGGGCGTCTCGCCCAGTCCAAAATCGATTGCGTCGCGGCATCCGGCGTCCATTTCTCGTTGGCGTAACGCGCAGCCTTGGCGGCCATCTCCAGAGTTTCGCCGATATTCCGCGAGGCGTAGACAATCGCGTTCGCCATCTCTTGCGCGTCGTTGATATCCGTGGTCAGCACAGCGCCAATCGCTGCCAGTTCCTCACTGATTTCCGTGCCGAAAGTCGTTAGCACCGGTAGCCGCATCGCCACCATATTCGTGATTCTGTTGCGGGCGCCCATCAGCGTTTCATAGTTCTTGCCATCGACACACAGGCCGAGATTGCAATCTCTGTACAAATCGAAAATCCGTTCGCCCTCGATCCATCCAAGCATCGTGTAGCGTTCGGCCAGCCCACGCTCAGACATCTCGTCAAGGAAAGACTGATACGTTTTCTCGTCATGCCCCACAATGGCGCCACCCGTCGCCACAAAGTGAATAGACGGTTCGCGCATCATGGCATGGGAAAGAGCGTCCGCCAACATCTGAACATTGGTCCATGTGTTGAAGCCGCCACTCCAGAGAACGACATACGCGTCACGCGGAAAGACTGTCCCACGGAACTGCCCACGGCGGTGGGGTGGAGGATTGAGAAATTCAGGCGCCATCGCGTTGGGAATCGTCGACACAAAACCATGCATCGCGTTCGCGCTGTTGAGCCGCCCAAGCGCCCCAAGCTCGCCAATTGTCGCGTACATTTGACGCCGCGACACCGCCGAAAACTTGTCCGCGCGACGCAATATCCGACGCTCGCGCGACCAGAAGTGACCGAGATAAACGTCATTGTCAAAAACCATGGACTTGGTCTGCGCCTCGCCCATGATGTAGCCGTTCAGATCGGCCCAGATCGGCAGGTCGGTGTCGAGCTGTACGACGGGCCAAGCCGCGTTGTGGTTGACGGCAACGAGCGCCTCGGGATGCGAGGAATCAACAATGCGCTGAAGATAGGGCAAATACTCGGGCAGGGATGTCGAATTGATTAGTGTGTAAGGGAAATTACCATGCACCGAAGAGAGAACAATTTCTGACGTCAGAACGTTGGGGCGGGCGTGCCCTTCTGTCGGGAGCAGAATCAATTCAACCTCGTGTCCCGCGTTACGCAATGCCATGACAAACTGCCATGTGCGTAGGCCCTGACCATTGAAACAGCACACACGGTCATCGTACAAAGGTCCCGTGCCAATGATTAGTAATTTGCTCACTCGGATATCCTTTAGTGTTTTTTTTACATACAACCTAAATCCCAAAGACACATTAAAAACTTCAGATTGTTGTTCGTGGTTTATCGCATAATCCATATCTTTGGTGCGTATGATAACAAGAGATTTCCATATTGATATCAAGAACAACGAGAAAAGGAAAACGAAGGAATGCAAACGCTTTCATGGGCGCAAGAATATATAAGGCTCGAGGCCGAGGACCTAAAGGTGGAGCTGGCTCAGGCACGCGAAGAGGGCCGCGAATTGCCCGAAGCCGTCGTCGCCGAATTTGAGCGACTTATCGCTCAAGGGGATGTGTCCGGACGCGCGGACCAAAAGCGTATTGGCGAGCTTTTGGATACCGTGATTTCGCTTCCGTTCCGTGCGGATTATGAGTACTCCGAACCGTCCGACGTCGAGGGCATTCTGGCGGAGTGCGAGGGCTACAAGACCGCCGTCGCCTATGATTACGCGCAAGTCGAGGATTTGGCACGGGGCGCATGGCTTGGTCGGATGGCCGGATGCTTGCTCGGTAAACCTGTCGAGGGGTGGATGAGTGACCGTCTGGAGGGGATGCTGCGGGCGACCGATAACTGGCCCCTACGCCGCTATCTCCCCTTCGAAAGCGTGGACGCGGATGTGCGCGAAAAGTATAAGATGGAACGGCGGTTCTGGTGGATTGACACGGTGGACGGGATGCCGGAGGACGACGATGTGAACTATTCGTTCATCGGCAAACTTGTCCTCGAACACGGCGGCAGTGATTTCACGCCGGTTCATGTTGCGTTCGCGTGGCAGAACGAACTTCCGGCGTGGCATACGTTCACGGCGGAACGCGTGGCGCAACGCAATTTCCTGCTGGACATGGAACCTCCGACGAGTGCCCTGTATCGCAATCCTTACCGCGAGTGGATTGGCGCGCAGATTCGCGCGGACTTCTTCGGATGGGCATCGCCGGGCAATCCCGAGCAGGCCGCGCGGTGGGCATGGCGGGATGCGTGTGTTTCGCATTACAAGAATGGCATTTACGGCGAGATGTGGGTGGCGGCGATGCTGGCCATAGCCGCAATTGAGAAAGATGTGCGGTCGGTCATCATCGGCGGGTTGGCCTATGTTCCCACGCGCAGCAGGCTCCACGCCGCATTGTCGCGGGTCGTCAAGATGTACGACAGCGGCATGACCCACGAGGCGTTCATGAGCGATTTCCGCGAACGCTGGGATGACACCTTCAAGCACCACTGGTGCCACGTCATCGCCAACGCCGAAATTGTCGCGTCGTCCCTGTTATGGGGCGCCGGCGACTTTGGGCAGACGATTTGCATGGCCGTTCAGCCCGGCTTCGACACAGATTGCAATGGCGCCACATGCGGCTCCGTTCTGGGCGTCCTGCTCGGAGCGTCGAAGCTGCCCGAAGAGTGGGTCAAACCTCTGGGCGACAAGGTGACGCTGGGACTGGTGAGTTTCCATCAGCAGAGCATCGCGAAACTCGTCAGCGACTCGGCCGCCCTAATCCGCAAAGTGAACAACAAATAGCGGCGGCACAGCACGAATACAAAAGAGCCCCCTCGCAGTGTTTGGCGCTGTGAGGGGGCTCTCATTTTCTTGGGTTCGTCCGATGAAGCCGGTTACTCGCTCAGGTTCATGACTCGCGTTTCGCTGATGAGCATCCATCCTTTTTCCGTGGGAGGCTCAAACGTGAACTTCGCCTTTGTCGCGGTGTGTTTCGTGTCGAGCGTCTTCTCGAACGACACGTTTTGGCGATCGCCATAATCCACCATCTCAAGCGGAATGGGCGCGCTCCATGTTTTGCCATCATTGCTCAGCTCGACACGCACCGCCGACGGCAAAACCGTTCCATGCTTCTCGTTGCGCAGCACCATTGTCTGCAGTCTGTTGAGTTCGATGCTTGCGTCCTGCCCGTCAGTCAAATCAATCGTAACGGTGACGGGGGTCTTCTGGTCATAGTATCCGCACTGGCCATACCACAGAGTCGTGTTGTCGCCGTTCGTCATTTTTCCTGTTTCGTCAGGGAATTTGTCGGCAGGCGCCGGAACGAGAAGATATGGTTTGTTCAGGCTTACGATATCATTGACCGTGCTGAAAACGCCGAGTTCGCAAAGCGCGATGCGGGCTTTATCTTTTCCGGCCTGCGCCAGTTGTTCCTTTGAGGGAGTGAGTTCAAACCGGACATATCTCGCGGTCACCGGTTCGAGGTCAAAGAGCTGATGGACATTCATTTCGTTATCGTCGGTCGAGTTGGGTTTGAGTACGCCGACGGTTGTCCATTGGCTGTTATCCTTGGAGACCGACACCTCGATTGATTCGTCGACCATGCCGTTGCCCTTTTCGGTGCGGAGAGCCGCCGCGAAACCTTCGATGCCCGTTCTCTGATGTTGCAAATCGATGGTCACTTCCAACGGTTTGGTGACATTCTCCCAATAGACATATCTCCGGCCTTCGTGCAGTCCGTCACGATCATTGTCGGTGAGCTTTTTGACAATGCCCTTCGCTTCAGTCTTCTCTTCGCAAGATTCACTGGTAGTGTACGGGCACTTCCACGCGATGTTTTCGAGCCACGGTTTGCCCATATGCCAGCGCATGTAGTTCTGGTAGAATTCACCGGCGGCACTCACGCTTGCGCCGGGCGATAGATAGGCCCATTCAAAACCGACAGCGCCGTCGCAGAATGGCGCGGCTGACGCGAGCTGGTCGCGAACACGGCTGAAGTGTGGCGGATAGGGGCCACCGACTTTGTCAAAGAACTCCGCGTCGACCCATAATTCACGGTTATACTTGTCTGTGCATCTCTTGAGCATCGTCCACATTTCCTGCATATACGCGAACGTGCGGCCACCGGTGCTCATCTCGTCGCCCTCGTTCGCGCCGATACCGTCCTGCCACTGGAACATCTTCAGCTGCGGGGTATTCGCGAACATATAATCCCAGTTTTCCTCAAATTCCTTCGCGTTGTGCCGTGATTCAACACCGGCAAAAGGAGCCGCGACACACTTGTATTTTGGCTCGACTTCAGTGATGTGCTTTGTCATCGGGTCGAGACATTGCGACACCCACGTTTTCATCAGGGACATTGGGGCGGGATACCAAAACTCGATGCCCACATAAACGCCCGCGAGGCTGGGATGCTTCTTGTATTGCGCGTACATATCATCAAAAACTTTGCAAGTTCTCTCGCTCAGATTCTTGAAGAATTCGGGTTTCGTCACTTGGAAATACGCGCTGTCCTCGTTGCACAGCATGAACATATTGTTCATTTTGCGCTCGTCAGCCGCCGTGAGAATCTTCTCAAACGGATTGCCACTGGGCTGGTCCTTGTAGGGTTTGACATCCGGCAGGACGCCTTCGCTCATCGGGTAAAACGCCGTTGTGCTGGTCACACCCGAGCACAGCATCAGCGTGTCCGCTCCGATGTCGCGCAGCCAATCCATTTCTTTGGCTAAGCGTTCGCTTGTCCAGTGTTGGCGAAAACTGATTTGATAGAAATAACCGGCGAGGTCATTGGGGATGTCCGCACGCAAAACACGCGCTTCGGTCAGGAGACACTTCTCGCCCACGCCCGCGTTGGATTTGCAATTCAACGTCAACTTCACGAGCCGTGCGGCTTGGCCATCTTTGGGCAGTTGGAGTCTCCAGCGAACAACCGCAGGCGCCGGACGCGCCTCGGGAGTCAGATTTCCCCAGAGCTGATAGTTTTGCGCATCGGTGCTTCCTTCGACTTTAATCGAATCGGGCGCAAGCAATCCTTTCTGGGGATCGGTGATGCAATCGAGTTCGATGGCCTCGATGTCCTTGCGCACAGACCCAAGGTCAATGACCGCCTCATAGGGTTCCTTGTTGCTCGGCGTGACTTTCCAGCCGACGGCGAGATCCGTCTTCAGCGGGTCGCCGGTTGTCCGTCCGTCCGTGAGCCGCTCCGGGATGCTGCGGCCAAAGGCCGAGCGGGTGCCAATATCAAAGAAAGGTTTGGCTTTGACCTCACGTGTGATGGCATAATTCTCGGCAAATCGTGCCGACGAGATTGTTGGAGCGCAAAGCAATGCTATAAATGTGCTCAGTCTCGCTATCGTTGATAAACGCATTGTGTTATACCAGCCTTTCGTCAGGGGTGAATATGTTTTGGGGATGAATAGGGATTGAGGGGGAGTCTTGTGTTACGAAATCAAAGCATTAGGGGCCAACGCGCCAGATGTTGCCAAGGCTAATGGTACCATTGGTCGCGTCGTACTGGCTGAGAATATCTTCATATTCCCAGTGACCTTGAAAATGGGTTTTCCAGAGTGAGCGGTCGGGACCCATGGACTGAAGGCACCATTCAAAAGTGGGACGTCCTTCCATTTTTCCATTAAAGAATTTCTCTTCGCCAAACCATCCGTATCCAAAGGAAGTCTGGTATGTTTTGGTCACATGCATGAAGTTGGGTCCGACAAAGTTTGTCGTGTCGCCGCCCCATCTGTCCATCGGGATAGAGGAACAATAGGCGATGGGCGTTGTCAGCTCGGGCGATGGGACGCCATAGTAGACAGTCGGCACGCCCGTCTGAGGATTATGTCCTCCTCCAATGCACCATGCGTATTTGTTGTGGTCAACAAAATACGATTCGATAGCGGTCGCAAGCGAACGCATATCCGCGCGTGCTGCGGAGTTCTTCGCGCGTGTTTGTGCCTCAAGGAAATTCGGCACAGCAATTGCCGCAAGGATGGCAATGATTGCCACGACGATGAGCAACTCAATCAGAGTAAATGCTTGTTTCATCTTTCGGCTTCTTTTGTTATAATGATGAAAACTGTTAAAACGTTTTCCTTAACATTGCTTTAGGTATAACACTTTTCGCTGTATTTGTCAAGAACTAATTTGCAAAATGATGATTTTTAGCAAAATATGCGCTCTATTTGCCCATTCAAAATGAAAACGTTTTCCTTAGCATTGTTTACAATGGCAATTTCGTGTCCAATGCACGGACATCCTAATGTTATGAATTGCGCAAGGTAAGTATTCTGTAATATTTACAAAATCGTGACTAAGGAAAAATCATGATTCGCAAACGTTTTGGTTTCGTGTTTGCCGCAAGCGTTGTGGCTGCTTTATTATTTGTGGGATGCGGTAACGGCAACAAGTCGCCCGAGGCAGAAAAGCCCACTGACGGCAAGATTCATCTTCAATTGTGGCATTACTTTACGGCGGCGCAGGATGCGGCCATTACAGAGCTGTGCAAGCGCTTCGAGCAGGCGAACCCCAACATCATGGTCACGCCGATTTTCCAAGGGAATCCCATGCAATTGTCTCAGAAGCTTAGCAGTTCCCTTGCCGCGACGCCCGCGAACAATCCCGCCGTGTCGACTGTCTACGAAAACTGGACGTCTGACTATGTCGAGAAGGGTTATCTCGCGCCGGTCTCGTCTTTTTTCGATAAGGAAGACGGACTCTCCGCCGAGGAACAAAACGATTTTGTTCAGGTTTATCGGGACTCGAACACCTTTGATGGCAAATGGTACACGATGCCCTTCAACAAGAGCATGTATCTGATGTTCTACAATGCGGATATGTTCGACGCCGCAGGATATAAGGAAGCGCCGAAGACTCTCGAGGAGTTTGTCGACTGTGTCAAGAAGTGTACCGTGCGCGAGGGTAGCCGCACCAAGACCTATGGTTTCGGCGCGATGCTCGGCGGCGAAGTCTTCACGACATTCTATTTCGCGAGCGGCGGCGACTTCTTGACCTCCGACAGCAAAACGATTGCGTTTGACTCGCCACTCGCCAAAGATATTTTGCAGACTCTCTATGATTTGCAACATCCGGACAAGTACATCTACGCGGATTCGTCCTACATGACCACACCGCTCGCGAACAAACAGATTGCATGCTACATCTATTCGAGCGCCGGATTGCCGTTCCTCGACAAGCAAATCGGGACGCGCTTCCGCTGGGCCGTCGCGCCCGTCCCCGGCAAGGCCGGAACGGAAGGCAAACAACTGATGCAGGGAACGAATCTCGGAATTTTCAATAACAAATCGCCCGAGGAAATCGAAGCGTCATGGAAGTTGGTCAAGTTCCTCACGAGCCGCGAAAGTTCCGTCTACTGGGCCACAAACACCGGTTATATGCCTATCCGCTATTCGATGATGGAAGACCCGAATGTCAAAGCATACATGGACAAGAATCCGTCTTATAAGATTGCCGCGGAACAGGTGTTCGCGAACCATGGTAAAATCGAGCCGAGTATCGCTGTGTGGGAAGGCATTCGCACCAACATCACCGACATGGTGGACACGACCATTTCGAAGGGTACCGCTCCGGCTGACGCCCTGAAAATCGCCGTGGATAAGGCGACTCAAAAGTTGAACGAAGTTGAGGCCAACAAGGCCGCGCGCGCAAAGTAAGTCGCCCGACCGGCGCTTACACACTCCCACTTTTTATGCGTTGTTGCTACTGTCGTCATCATTCGGCGAGGACGGCGGCGTGACGGCATCGCCTGATTCCGCTACTATCGCAACGGACGGAACGGCGCGCTCTTGCGCATTGTGAGCCAACGTGATGAGCGGAAATTTGGTGAGCAGTGTCATCTTTGCCACTAAGCATATGGGGAACTGCAACAAGCGGGCATTGCTGTTTGTCGCGAAATCGTTATAGTATTCCGACGCAAGCGCGATGCGGGTTTCCGTGTCCGCAAGCTGCTGTTGCAGATTCAGGAAATTCCGGTTAGCCTTGAGGTCGGGGTATGCCTCACACAAGAGAAGAATTTGCCGTTCGCTTTCGTTTTTGTCCACAGTTGTCTGCGCGTGCCGCTGCATCGCGAGCGAGCGGAGCGCGGCAATGCTCTGTTGCGTCACGGCCTCATAATCGCGGTATCCTTTGACAGCTTCGACAAGATTGGGAATCAAGTCGGCGCGGCGCTGATACTGCACTTCGAGATGAGCGAAGCCCTCGTGCACACGCTGCCGCATACTGATAAGTCTATTGTAGTTGATCCAGAACCACGCCGCCAGATAAAGCAAAAGCGTAAAGACGGCAACCACGCTCAGGGTCGTCATTGTTCCCGCAGGGCCATCGGATTCATCGCCGAAGTAGATTTTGTAGATGGCATAACAGAAGATGAAAACGATGCCCGCAACTGCGCCCCACTGGCCGCTACCGAAAGTCGAGATAGCGTCTTTTTCCGTTCCGTAATGAATCTCATACATCGGCAGTGTCTTGTTCCACGCGATGTACGGGGTAGTGCTGTCGTCAGCGATTGTCGCGTACCCAAAGAGATAAGCCGGAGCATCGACGCGAATGGTTGTCTCCGTGAAGCGCCGTTTGCCTGTGCTGCCGCTAATCTCGCTTTTCTTACACATCCCCCAGTAGAGTTCATCCTCACAAGTCACTGTTTTCTTGAAAAGAATCTCTCCGGTGACATTGGCTTGATCGGGGTCAACCTGTATGGTTCCGGTGTCATCCTCAAGACCAAACCAGACATACCGACAATGTTCATCAATCTGTTCCCATCCTGTTTGGACGCGGGTTTTCTTGCCGTTCGAGACGACACGCCAATAATGCTCTTCGACAATGTATCGTGTCCAGACACAACTTTCGTGACTGAGATATCCCGTCGTCGGTTCGTCGCACCGTGTGGTACCCTGCAACTCGACGCGTCCAATGAAAACGCCGCGCACCTTCGAGGTCGGGGTGTCAATCACGGTGGCGTATTTGCGATAGTAGTAAAAGTAGAGAACGACCATCAGGATGAGGAGCGGCGTGATGCCATAGTGAATCATGTCCACCACGAAAACGATGTAGCCCGCCACAAGCAAGGGAATGGCGAGTATAATCATGATGAACGCAAAGACGAATGGACCTTTGCCTTTGGGTGTCGCGGAGGGGAGACGAAGTTCGTTTTCGGTTGACATATCAGTAACGAGTTAGAGTTAGCGAAGCGGCATAAATGGGTCGGCGCAACCGGTATCCGAAATGATTTGAACGGCGGCGTTTTTGCCCCCGAGATTCGCGTCTGCGCTCATCAGGGCTTGACACATGGCCGTCGAGAAAAGGCGCTCGCTGTTGGCGTGTCCCAACGCGATGACCGCGATACCACGATCGGCGGCGGCCAATGTCTCGTGATACCCGAATTCTCCCGTCACGAAAACATCCGGATGTCGCGCCAACACATGCCCAAGCATCGAGCCACCACTACCACCCATGACCGCGATTTTGCGCACACGCTTGGCGGTGTTGCCGGAAATCATCGGTGGATAGGTCGCGTCGCAAAGACGCGCGACGGACGCGCCAAGCTCGGCAAGCGTTGTCGCCGCGGGCAGATTGCCAACAAGCCCCAGACCTGTGCCCGTGGCGCCGGTCAAAACAAACTCGTTGGCAGGCGAGATGGCGAGTTTGTAGATGTCCCACGCAACGGCCTCATAGGGATGAACGCGTTTGACTTCGTCAACGACAGCGGCAAGATTCTCCGCCGCGACAAGCGACTCGACACGATCCTCACAAACCTTTTCGAGAGTGCCTTTCTTGCCGATGAACGGCCGGGCACCCGCTTCGGGTTGGAACGTTCCGGTGCCTTTCGCGGCAAAGGACACATGACTATAGGCGCCCATCGTGCCGCCACCACCACGATGAATCGCATCGAGAATCACGTCGCTATAATCGCCGGGAACGTAGACAACAAATTTGTAAAAGGACTGTTCGCTCGCAGTGTCGCGGAATGGCAACCGCGCCTCAAGCGGAATGAGATTGTTTATCTTCAGCGACGACGCGATGTAGTGATTCATACTGCATTGCGAGCAATCAAAGTTTGTGTGCGAGGCGATGAGCGCGATGCCGTTATCGTGGAGCGCAATGAGACGCCGCGCGACAGGGTCGTCCGAACGCAAAGACTTCAGTGGACGAAATACCAGAGGATGATGCGTGAGCAACAACTCGCATTTTTTCTTTGCGGCCAGTGCGATAGTACGGTCGTCCGCTTCAAGCGCAACCAACATCCGTTGCACAGGAGCGTCCGGATTCCCAATCAGCAACCCGACATTGTCCCAATCAAACGCAAGCGCAGGTGGACACAGGTGATGGACAACTCGCAAAACTTGATTGACAGTATAAGAAGATTTGGTTTTGGTATTTTTTTTCGTTACGGTCACGGTGTTCATCACTCCCTGAACTTTTAGTATCTATTACAGAAGCCGCTGAAAATGATGTTTGAAATGGGAAAATAAAATCCAATGCCGTTTTTTTATATTAGCAATGAAAAAGTTGTGTGTTCTCCGGCAAAGTCCGACTCTTATCAGTGAGTTGTTTTCCGTCGCGTGGTTGTTGTTCATGTTAAGTGTTCCCTCATCCACGACCATCGGCGCGCCGACTACATCCAAATCAAAATCGTCGAGCGAATACCTCGCGTTGTCCGATTACAACTTTTACGACCAACCGGCGCGCATGTCGGATTTCGATTTCGAGTCGTTCACGATAGACGACCTTCTCCCGCCGCGCGAAAGTATGACTCCCCCACCGCCCATCGACACAACCCCACAGTCTGGCGGATTGCGCGGGCTGCTCTCGCGTGGCCGGAAAACCGGTTCGGCGGAGGGAACGTGGCTCTGGCCCAATGGCGGCAGCGTGAGCACCAAAGTCAATACGGATTACTCCACACGTTCGAGCAAGGCGGCGCTGCCTGTGTTCGTCAAAGGCAAAGGATTTGGCCGCATGGGGAATTTGCCTTACGGTAAGGAAGACCCTTATCGTGGAAAACTTATCGATTATACTCCGACAGATCTTGTGCTGATTCCTCGGCAGTATTGCTACGCGAAACAGCCCACGTGGCTTCGCCGCGAGGCCGCCGAAGCCTATGTCAAGATGTCACAAGCGGCCGCCAAATCAGGCATTCAGGTGCTGGTTTATAGTGGATATCGTGACGCGAATCACCAACGTCGTCTCAAACGCGGAGGCGGGCGGGTTGGCAACCCCGGACGTAGCGAACATCATCTCGGCACAACTGTCGATGTGACGGATAATGAACGCCATGTCACGAGCAATAGCTATGGCGCATGCGCCTCGGGCAAATGGATGAAGCGTAACGCCAGAAAATACGGATTTGTCAATACGGTTCGCGGAGAACCATGGCACTTCCGCTATATGGGAAAATAGCAACGCCCAACGCAAATACTACAGCGGACGCAAAACTCCCAGAATAATCATATACGGTTCGATGACGCCCTTGAGTGATACAACAGGCAAATGCGTCTCGACGATGGGCAACAGCACCGGATCTCCATCCGCCGACTGCGACCATTTGCGCAACACATACTTATCACCAACTTTTGCAATGACGGGTTGGCCGGATGTAGGACCTTCGCTCGATGACCAACGAGCGCAAACCAGATATCCGTTCTCGGGGAATTCAGGCGCCATTTGCGTCCCACTGATTCTCAGATAAACCTGCTCCGCTTTCCCGCTTGGTTGCCATCTGGAGTTGTGCCAAATCGGATCCTGTGGTGATGCCGAACTGAGTTCTTTATCAATCGAGACTGTGCCCGTGCTTGCTTCGACAATGCCGACGACTTCCGTCACTGCCGCAGGCGGTGTATAGCCAGGCAAACCGCGAGTTATGTCGCCACCAAGTGCAGATATAACAGCTTCTGCCATTTTGATATCAGGCAACGAACGACTGACAAGCCAGTCCGAAATTCTCGCCGGCTGAATGTTTGCTTTTTTCGATATTGCAGATTTCCAACCATGGCGGTAATTTGTCCTCGCGCCGTAATCATTCAACATCTTGACAAACCAATGTTGTGAGTTGTCTTTGTAAGTCATAATTAATTGTTACCTCGTATTGAAAAGTACACTTATTCGAGAAAATATTCATATTGCTATTTATCTTGAGAATTATGTTTAATATTTTACTTTATGTTATGACATTACTACTGATATAAAGAAAATGAGACAACTTAGGAGAATATTCAGAGCGCCCTCAAGGCCCGAAAGCTTACCTCGATTTCGAGGCTGTCCGGCATCCCCTATCGGACTTTGTATGATTATTTACACATTCGCTATGATGCCTATATCAAGCCTGGAGCGGCTGTCAAGGCAATTGTGAAAGAATCTGATAGCGACAAAACGCTCGACTAAACGGCATCTGTTCTATCGTCAGGGTCAGGGTATTTTCTTCAATATTTTATGGTTTACCATAAATTAACATAAACAAAAGTAATTACTTACATTTTACAGAAAACCATAAATCAGTTATTGCTTTTATCTTGAATTGTAGGACTAAACGCTATTCTACAGAAGAAGCAGATTTGTCGGTGCGAAAGACTTGTACATCGTCAATAAGCACGGACGATGTCTCGGAAGTCTGCGGATTTTCCGCACTAAAGCTGATCGTAATGTCTGTAACATCGGAGCTTACAGGAAAATTCGTTTCGTATTTTGTCCAGATGCGAGGAGCGATTGCGCCCGTATCATCGGCCATTTCGGCGCTGCCGTCGGGCGCCACAGTCATCGCCGCATTCCAGATGGTGGTCGTGTCTGTGGCTTTGACGATAACAAAGGCATCAACGCGCGATTCATTTCCTGTCGTTGTCGCGTCGTCAGTTTTCATGTAAAACGAGACGCATGCGACGCCCCCGCGAAGTTTGTCGATTGACGCAGGCTTAATCTTCTGAGAAAGCTCAATACTGCAAGGCGCGATTCTCAGGCACGATTCATTATTCATTCCACCTTCGGGCAGAATCTCAAAAGCGTGAGCGGCAACCGTGGTATCACTATCGCTAAGGTTCGTGCTCCACCCGGTGGGGACAGTTGTCGCGCGGTCGTTATTAGCGTCAAAGCTACCATTAACGAGAATGTTTTTGGGCGCGGGCCCCATGGTAAACTGCAGGAGACTTTTGCCGGCGCTCCATGACTGACCCTCGTCGTTGTCATGTTTTGCTCCGTCACACGCAGTGGCGGCAATCAGCGTGACTGCTGCGGCCGCCATTGCGAGCGCGAATACATGTAGATTGCGATACCCGTTCATTTGTTGCGTGTTCTTGAACGTGCGCGATTATCTGCGCAACGTGAGAATGTCATTCCATGTCGCGATATTCGAGCATGGAATTTCTGGATTGATTCGGCGAATCAGTCCGGCGAGAACCGAGCCGGGACCAATCTCGACGAAAGCGTCCGGTTTGTATTCTTCGGCGCCACGGGCGACCATTTTGGTCCACAGGACGCTTGACATCATTTGCTTGCGGAGGTTCGCACGCAGCTCCTCGGGATCTGTGTGCGGGGTCGCGTCACAGTTCGTAATGACCGGCATTTGTGCCGGCGAGAATTGGGCTTCGTCGATGAGTTTGCCCAGTTCCTGCGCAGGCCCTTCCATGAGGGGCGAGTGGAATCCACCGGAGACTTGGAGCACAACGGCTCGTTTGGCACCGGCTTCTTTGCACTTCTCAACGGCTTCCTCGACGGCTGCCGCCTCGCCCGAGATAACGGTTTGTTTCGGAGCATTGTAATTAGCGAGAATGACCTTGCCACCGCATGTCGCCACGAGGTCGGAGAGTTTCTCATCGGTCAATCCCATGATAGCGGCCATCTTGCCTTTGCTGGATTGAGCCGCGGCATCCATGAGTTCGGCGCGGCGTTTGACGAGCCGTAGAACGGTCTCGGTGTCGAGGACTCCGGCCGCCCAAAGCGCCGTGTACTCGCCAAGGCTATGTCCGGCAACAGCAATCGCAGGCGGAACAGCTTTGGTTCCGGTCAGGAGCTGATGTAGTGCCATGCATATAACAAGAATGGCGGGTTGGGTATAAAGTGTACGTTTGAGTGATTCTTCGGGACCATCGAATATGATTGAGGTCAAATCAAACCCCATGATTTTGTTGGCTTTCTCGAATAGCGCTTTTGCCTTGGGCGAATTCTCTGCCAGGTCGCGTCCCATTCCTACAAATTGAGACCCCTGTCCGGGGTAAATCCAGATTAGTTTTTTGTCGTCCATCCGAATTCCTTCTTCAAGTCAGGTTTTATATTAGTTACCGCATCGCCCTTAATCTATGCGAAAGTGAGCGCAATACAAAAGCAGACACCCGACTCTCGTGTGAGAATCGGGCGCCGCTCGAATTTGTGCAGATATCATCATGCCTCGCGGATGATGACGAATCTGTTTGACTCAGCAGATTACATCAACGACCAGTCGTTAACCGACGCGGGTCCACCGGGTGTATTGGCGGTGTCGCCAATGACGACTCTCTTGAGTTTGTGTGTCACAGTCGGGAAGTCAGCAGCCATGTTTGTATCGAACTGAAGAAGAATGTTGCAAATATTGGTCAGGTCAATTTTACCAGCCGCATCCGCAGCCCAGGCGCTACACCATGTATAAGTATACTGCGACCCCCAACCAATACCTGCGGGGTTGTTGAAAGGCACAAATGTGCAGCTCTCTTTGCCGCCTGCATTGAGTGTTGTATTGGCATAGTATGGGATGGCACGTGACGCGGGTTGAACCACACCGGGTGTATCAAAGAGCATCGGATAGCCACGTGATGATGTATCAGCATCGATGGCGGGATCTGTCTCGAAAACAGCCTTGATATAGGCAGCACCACTCAGGTCGAGGGGAGTTGTCAAGTCAGCAGCGAGTTTGACACCAAAGCCACCCCAACGAACATAGGTAAAGTGACAGTCGACACATTTGCTTCCGTCAGAAGCTGTGCCCAACGCAAGGTCTGTCTGTGTAGCGTGAAGCTTGGTAAGCATCGTGTTAACAGCCGCTGTGTCAGCGAAATCTTCGGCATCCCACAAGGTTGTCTCGTTCAAACCGGTTGGGTCTTCGATGGCTACAAAATCATCGAGATAGAATGTCACAGTACCATCAACGGTAACGGGGTCAAGGTCGGCCATATGGAAGCTGACCTTTTTGATCTGCGCGAGGTTAATCGGGCGACCACTGGAAAGCCACTGGCTGGGATGGAGTCCCTGAGGATACGTGGACACTTGCGGAATGTCTTTCGATGCCTGGCAAAGAGGCAAAAGAACATTGCGCCATTCACCGGCTGTGAAATTAAGGTTGGCGTCTGATTCATAAATACGCATAACGCCACCGGCGATATCTTCAAGATCCCACATAATGCGCATGTATGATGTCGGGTTTTCGACTTTCATCTTCAGAGAGAACCCGGAAACATTGTTGAGGTTCAGGGGTTCTTCAAAAGTCTTGGTCACGTGCCGCCAATCATGGTAGCCCGAACCGGTAACGGCAGCGCCATTGTAAGAATAAACGCACTTAAGGCAATTGCCACTAAAGCCATTCGCTTCCTGCGTAATCACGGCATGATCTGTAATCGCAGGACTTGCCCATATAGCGGCATCGCCATCATAGGGTTCAACGGTGTTGTAGTCGTCAAGAACGATATCCGCGCTTGCAAAACCTGCAACAAGTGCGAACGCAGCCGCACTTAATAAAACTTTGTTCATTTATAATCTCCTTTATCCTTAGAGAATTTATTAAAACAACTGGATAAGTAATAATCCACTTTCCTGTGCTTTTATCATATTATATACAAATCCCCTCAAAAATACAAGGTTTATTTTGCGTTTGGCGAAAAAAAACGTTATTAGGCTAACTAGGGCAACTAAGCAGCCAGCCACCAAAAATCACATTTTTTTGCAATCATGTCCGTTCGGGCATCATTGCCCGGCGATGAAAATTTTGCATCGTGTATTTTATAGAACATTGGTTCTATTTTCAAAAGAGGTATATTATCATGAAACAGAAAAAACAAGCACTCCTCAAGGGGACAACCGGTTGTCAGAGTCAGCCGCAATCGCAGTGCCCAACTGCCTCCACTGCACCCGCAATATCCACAACGCCGCCGGATCCCCACGAGCTGTGGCTCGCGGCAATTGGTCGATTAGTGACGACGCTAGATTCCTATATGCGTCAACAAAATTCTGCGTCAACTGTTGCGGCATCACCACCCCAAGCGCCGACCACTCCGCCAACGTCGACACCGAGCGACACATCGGCAACGGGCGTCATTCGCTTGCGTTTATGGCGAAGTCATCCGGGGCGTGTTCTGTTCGATGGTCGTCCGGTGACGCTCGGGCGGTGCGCGTGGCGGTTGTTATGTTTGCTTGCGCGTTATCCGGGGCAGGTTGTTTCGTATGACGACATGAGCGGCATTTGGTTGTCGGATGTGGGTGGCGTCGGGATGAGTCACAAGCAATTGCAAGCGCATCGGATGGCGCTGAATCAGTCGTTTGGTTGCGCCCGTGACGATGAGAATGATGGAATAATTTCGCTTGTGCATGGTTGTGGTTTTTGTTTGGAGTTGACGGCATCGGAGATTCTCATTGAGTAATCGGGGCTCGCACTGTTGGGCAAGGAAAATAAAGTGGGCAGGTCACCATGGGGAAAGTGACCTACCCGAAACGACCTTACACAAGAAAGGGATGAAAGAAGGTCGGTTACATTCTAAATTTATTATACGCACGTAGTTTTGTTCATTTCAAGCGTATAATTATAAATTTTTCTTGCAAATAAAAAACAGGATTCCAAAACAGGTGGGTGTGATGAAATCCTGCGATACAGACGGTTGAAAGGGGAATAACACCGACTGCCAAATTGTTTAGTCGCAGCGCATGATGTTGCCGATGGATATGGTTCCGTTTGTCGAATCATATTGCCACATTTGCGGACAGTCGACTTCGTTCGCGTTGACCTTGGCCCAGTACTTATCGGGACCTTTGCTCAGGATAACCCATGACGCCGAACCAATGGGGTCAGTGGCTGCTTTGACGGTTTTGGCGTCGCAAGACTGAATCGAGTTCGAGACTCTCCAGTTGTTGGCATAGCCGGCGTTGTTGAACCAGTCTTTGGTGAAGTACCAGTAGTAGTGCGCGTAGTCTCCCATGCTGCCGTAAAGGTCATCGCTCGCGATGTCGCCACCGAAAGCATCAATGGGAACAGCGGTGACGTAGGCGACGGGTGTGGTGATTGTCACAGGCAAGTCGAAACTTCTGTTTTCAACGCCTTGCGCGTAAAGATACTGGCCGTTACCTTGGGTGGTGAGTGCCCATGTTGGGGCGCCGACGAGTGGAACTTTGTTGAAGTCAACTCGATAGGCTTCGATTGCGGTTGCCAGCGAACGAATATCTGACTTCGCACGGCTAACCTTTGAGCGGACTTGCGCTTCAAGGAAGTTTGGAACAGCGATTGCAGCCAGAATGGCAATAATCGCGACTACAATGAGCAACTCAATGAGTGTAAAAGCGTGCTTCATAATGTTTACCTCTTCTGAAGAGTAATAATAATTTTCACTTATAACAATGTGTTTTTGACGCTTTTATTCAAGCGCTTGAAAAACGACAGTGCAATTTCATTTACATTGTAGCAGATTTGATGGTCAATTGTCAAGAAAAAAAGTGTTCCCCGTGTAATTTTATTACGGGGAACACTTTTCCTAATTCTATTTGACGGTCAAAAATTAATCGCAGCGGAAGATGTTTCCGACGGAGACAGTTCCATTCGAGGAGTCATACTGAAAAGCTTGCGGAGCGTCGACTTCGCGAGCGTCTATCTTTGCCCAGTACTTGTCCGGTCCTTTACTCAGGATAACCCATGATGCGCTACCATCGTTGAGGCGTTGTGTGTAATCTGTGCTACGAATATTCGCGGAGACCTGCCATGTGTAGTTGTAAAGTCCGAACACTCTCTTGGTGAAGTACCAATAGTAGAGCGGATAGACATCGCCCATCGACTTGTACAAGTCATCGTTTGCGGTCTCGCCGCCAAACGCGTCGACAGGAACAGCGGTGATGTATGCTACGGGCGTGGTGATGGTGCAGGGCAGAGAGTACGCGCGGTTTTCAACACTTGCGGCAAATGGGTATTCGCCGTTGACCTGCGTTGTTTTCCATGAGGTTCCGGGATATCCGGGTGACGGCTCACGGTTGAAGTCAACTCGATAGGCTTCGATTGCGGTTGCCAACGAACGGATATCAGATTTGGCACGACTGACCTTTGAGCGGACTTGCGCTTCAAGGAAGTTCGGGACTGCGATGGCAGCCAAGATTGCGATAATCGCGACGACTATCAGCAACTCAATAAGTGTAAATGCTCTTTTCATGATGATTCCTCTTGCATTCATAGAGATATAAAAGTATTATTTACTAGGGGCGAACCTTAGTATTAATTCGCTTTAAATAGAACATATAATTGTTTTTGCATTTTGTCAAGAAAAAAATGCGTACTAAAAAGATATTGTTTCTTTTTTCTTTTGTGGACTACCGGAGGACATTTTTAAGGGAATGATAATGTTGATGTTGTTGTTTATTTTTGCAATAACATGAGAGAGAGGTTTTTGGAATGGCGCGAGGTTTTACTCGTTGGTTTGTGACTTTGGTCTTGTGCATCTTTTTGGGGCCTTTAGGCGTTCACCGCTTTGTGACAGGCAGCATTCTGTATGGAATGGTGTTTTTGATTCTGTCGTGTTTTGCCGGTAGTGTTCATACCGGACTGGCGACTTTCATCCCAAACAACACAATCGTGAAGTTCATCGCGGGCGGCGGTCTGTTGTTTTTCTTGTGGGCGTTTGATATCTTCCAGTTATTGACCGGAACCTTCAAGGATGGGCGTGGCGCTCGGATCGTCCGTTAGCGTCCGCTGACATGCCTTGGGTCGAGCGCATCACGAAGTCCGTCCCCGAGGAAGTTGAAAGAAAACACCGTAAGGAATATCGCCGCGGCCGGCGCGAACAGCAGCCATGGCGTGTTTTTGATGGCGGCGGCGCTTTGCGCCTGTTCGAGCATGATGCCCCAACTGACTTGAGGATCTTGGATGCCGACACCGAGATAGCTTAGTGACACTTCGCCGAGAATGTATCCGGGAACAGCGATTGTCGCGGACACGATGACATAGCTCATGGTGTTTGGCAGAATGTGTTTGGTAATGATTCTCCATGCGGAAGCGCCGAGCGCAAGTTCGGCCAGAATGAAGTCTTGCCGCTTAATCGAGAGAACCATTCCTCTGATGACGCGGGCTTGTCCGGCCCATCCGATGAACGCGAGAATAACGACAATGATAAGGTACATTTGTCCCGAGCCCATGTTTTTCCCGCCGATTCCGAAGATGCTTTCGGTCTGGAAGTACGCACGCAGCGCGATGATGAGATAAAGCCCGGGAATCGCGAGCAGAAATTCGACAAGTCTCATGAGGATGAGGTCTATCCATCCTCCATAGTATCCGGCAAGCGCGCCGATGAACATTCCGAGAATCAGACTGATTGAGATTCCGAGCAGTCCGATGGACATTGAGATTTTGCCGCCTTCGAGCACACGGGCAAAGATGTCCTTGCCCACGCTGTCCGTCCCGAGCAGCGCGATTCTTCCGGGGCTGTCAACCGAGATGAGATGCCGCTCGGCAGGAATGACCCACCACAGTTTGTACTGCCATCCTTTGGCGAAAAACTTGATCGGATACTTCTGCGTATGGTCGATGCTGTATGTGAACCGGAGTGGGTCGGTGAGCTTGACACCATAGATAAATGGGCGCACATGGAAGGTTCCATTCTCATCGAAGAAATGCGGGATTGTCGGCGGAAGATTCGCGTGTTTGTAGTCTCTCATAGTGGGGTCGCATGGCGAGAGAAAACTGCCAAAAATCACGGCGACATACATCACAATGAGAATAATGGCTCCGGTGAGTGCCGTCTTGTTGTGTCGGAATCTTCTCCACGCCAACGCGGCGGGAGACATTCCATGGACATTTTCGTTCATATCGGGTTCAGGCTTTTTCATGCACCGTTCTGCCTTATCCGTGGGTCATTGATTCCAAGGAGAATATCCGCGATGAGATTGCCGATGATAAGCATTGCGGCGGCGAGCAGAACGCTTGTCGCGACGACGAACATATCTTTAGAGGTATAGGCTTCGATGGTCGTTCTGCCCAACCCCGGCCAGTCCATGACATTTTCGACAAGGAACGCGCCGCTGAGTAGTTCGCTGAACGCGAACCCAAAGAGTGTAATCATTGGGTTGATGGCGTTACGGAGAGCGTGTCCGCGCACGGCGCTCCCATAGCTGAGTCCCTTGGCCATGGCGGTTCTCATGTAGTCCGAGCGGAGAGTTTCGAGCAAGTTCGACCGCATCTGTCTGGTGTATATCGCGAGGCCTCCGACGCCGAGAACAATCGACGGCATGATGAGGTGGTGGATGATGTCGAGCATCTTTTGCCAGACTCCGGTCATCGCGTAATGGTGCGGGTCAGTCATTCCGCCCGTCGGGAACCACCCGGTGATTGCGGCGAAATAGACGGCGAACAGCGCGAGTAGGACGGCGGGGATGGACAACCCAAGGAACGCGATGGCGCTGGCGATTCTGTCAGGCCATTTGTCCTGTTTCATTGCGGCAATCATCCCGAACGGCACACCGATGAACCAAGCAATGACCGATGAGCAAAGGGCAAGCAGGAAGGTGTTGTAGAGTCTTGCGCCGATGAGCGACGCGACGGGCATGCGGTACGAGAACGAGTGCCCGAAGTCTCCGGCCGTGATGACGCCGGTAATCCAGTGGAACCACACGATATACCATGGCTGGTCGAGGCCGAGTCGCGCTCTTTCCGCCTCGAGAAATTCTTTACTGATTTTGGGGTCGAACGCGAGCGAGGCGAGGAAGTCTCCGGGGCTGTGAAACAGTAGGAAGAACGTGACGAGCGATATCGCGATGAGGAGCGGTATTGCCTGCAAGAGCCTATGTATGATGAGCTTAATCACTGTTGGGTTCTGGTTTGTCGGGTCTATAAAGTTGAAATACAAAAAGAAGTACCATAAAGGAGTTGCAAATGTTTTCTCTTGATTTTTTTAGTTAAACCTGATAAAGACAATACCGAATCGAGAAAAGATGTTCGACCTCATTCGAGCCGTTCCTCCGTTTGTGGCTGAGAGTGCTGGCTTGTCACAGTTTGATTCACGATTTACGCTTCGCGAGAAAGTATCGATTTGCGGGGCGATAACGGCTTTTGTTGCCTGGATGGTGCTTGTTGTATGGCCTTTGCCAAGCTATCTGTATGCCATTCCTTTTTTACTCTTAATGAGCGGGTTGCTGATGTTTTCGGATTTTGCTCCGACGCCGAGCAGTCGTCCATCCGTGCGAGTCATCAATACGGCGTTGGGCTTTCTGATTGTCATTTACATTATGTGGAGTTTGTTCGCTTGGTATTTGGGCGGGATGCATGGGATGGGCATCAGCCGTGCGATTCCGGTCATCACCGGGTGGTTGTTTTTGTATGCGGGGTCAAACATTGGACAGTTGAGTCATCGATTTGGCGACAAGGTTCCGACGCTAGTTCTAATCGGAATTAGTATGACGGGCATGGCTTGCTCACTGCATGGAATCGTGCAGTACTGTTGGCTTTACGATAATATGTTGATGCGCTATATGGCTGAGTTGCAGCCCGGTGTTCCGCTTGACGCGATTCAAGAGGGAATCATTCATCACCTACGATTGCGGCGTATCGCGTCGACACTCGGCGACCCAAATATTCTTGGCACATTGCTGGCAATCAGCATTGTGTCATCGTTGGAATTGATGCGTCGCGTTCATCGCGCACCGTTGCGTTTTGCGGCGATGTTTTGTTTGTTGTTATGCTGCATAGCGTTACCGCTGACGGGTTCACGTGGAGCGATGGTAGCGCTTGGGCTGGCGCTGATTTGCTTTTATCTTGCGTTGTTGTATCCGCAGAGCACCTTCATCAAGCTTGATATGTTGACGGGGCGTCATCAGTATCAGGTCATCAAGCCGCAGTATCGTCAGATACTGGTGCTATTCATTTACACTGTTTTGGCGATTAGCATTGGTTTTGCGACACAAAAAGTTTTGGATTCGGTTTTTGTTCCGCCGGTGTCGTCGCAACAGGTCATCGACAAAACTGAGAATCCGGATGCGGGTTTGTTTACGCGTGTGAGCACAATTCGCGAACGCATGAACTACTTGTCGATTGGCGAGAAGATCTGGATGCATCATTTTTGGTATGGCGGCGGTTTTGGGATTGTCGAGCGCGAGTATGGGAGCTTGCGCCCCGTCGATGCCAACGAAACAAAGTATCTTCACAATTTGCCACTTCATCAGTTTTGCGAGATTGGCGTCGTGGGCAACACACTCTTCCTACTGTTCCTTTTGCTGATTATTATCCGTGTTTGCATCGTTGGTTTGCCGCGACCTTCACCGTGGTTCTCCATCATGATTCTTCTACTGTTGTTTATATTCGACTCCCTCTGGTCAATCAGCGCGGTCAACATTTCTATCAACGCGATGTTTTGTATGATGGTTGGCATGTTGATTCGGAGTATGCCGGATACGGATAAAGTCGAGATTATGGAAGAGCGGCGGACATCGCCCTTTGCGTGGGGAATGCATGTGGTGCTGATTGTGATTCTTGCGGGCTTGTTTTATCTCGTTAATAGTCTTGCGACGTATGAGTACAAGAAGGATTGGATTCGCGATGAGTTGCGGTATGGACACACGCAACAGGCTCGCGAGTTGTATGACAAGGATTTCAAGAAGCCATGGTTTGTGCGCGATGGCAGTTATTACGCCCTGCTGAGTGATATTTGTTTGCGTGAAAAAGACATTGACGCAAGCCTGAACGCGATGCATAGCGCTGTTGAGGAGCAACCGGACAGTGCGGCAATGCACGGTCAGTTGGCCGAATTGTATATGATGAAAAATGATTTTGGGGCGGGCATGGCTCATGCGTTGGAGGCCGTGGCTCTGTATCCGAATTCAGCCGACCACCGCGACACCCTTTCTCGGTTGCTGGAGAAGCAGGGGAATCTGTATCAGGCGAGTGTTCAGGCGAATCACGCGGCGGAGTTTGCCCGTTGGAACAAGGAAAAATATCAGGCACGCGCTCAGGCCTTGCAGAATCGTGTTGAGCTGCTCAAGCAAGAAGAGACGATTGGCTTGCCCTAATGTACTTTGCCAAAAACGATGTTTTTTTGTTTTTTGTGTTTTTTTAGTTGTATGAAAACGGCCCAACTGCTAATATATTATTATTAGGCAAGTATGCTCAAAAACTTAACACTTGTTGTTGCGCTTTTGTTGTGTGTTGTTTTTGTGCATTGCTTTACTATTTTGAGTAGAGAAGAAAAATAAAAAAACAATATCTGAGACTGTGGTTTTCTCAGGAGAAAAGCAGGAGAGTTCTATGAAACAATATCTTCTTGGCACCGGCATTGGAGCGCGCATCGCTTATATGGTCGGGTTGGTCGGCTGCGCGACCATGGGTTACGCGCAATATGCGATCGCCCCGACGGTCGGTGATGGTTCTGAGGATAATCCTTATCAGTTCACCGAGATTGGTCATTTTGCTTGGCTGTCCGAGGTTTGTAATGTCGACGGCAACGCCACGCGTAATGTCTATTACAAGGTAAAGAATGATATCAATGCAAGTAGCACCGGTCAGTGGAATGATGAGGGAACGACAACCGGCACGATGGAAGGTTTTACGCCCATCGGAACCGCCGAGAATCCGTTCATGGGTCACTTCATCGGTAGCAGCTACAAGATGACAGGATTGTCGATTGAGCGCGCCGATACAGACTATGTTGGCCTGTTTGGTTACACGCTTGGCGCCGAGGTCAAAGACTTTGGTGTCGTAAACGGCAACGTGATTGGTAGCCATTACGTTGGAACTCTTATTGGTTATAACAATCAAAGCACTTTTGTGAATTGCTGGACATCGGCAGATGTCGCCGGTCATGATTTTGTCGGCGGCTTAGTCGGTTACGAATACAAGACGGAGATGAACAACTGTTTTTCGACCTCTAAGGTTGATGGTAACAACTATGTTGGCGGTCTTGTTGGATGGAACGATACTTCAATCATCAGCCAGAGCTACTCCACAGGCGCGGCACGGTCAAGCGCGATCGAAGACACGACCATGATTGGTGGTCTTGTGGGCTACAACTCGCCCGATTCCAACATCGTCGGTAGCCATTCGATTGCGGAAATTGATGCCGTGAGCGCGACGCATGTCGGTGGTCTTGTGGGTATGAACGATGGTGTTATAAGCAATTGCTATTATGCCCAGAATACGGTACACGGGGCGTTCGACACAGGCGCCATCGCAGGTATCAACAACACAAGCGGTTATATCATGAACACGATGGTTTCCAATAATGCCGAAGTCGTCGGCAAGGAGAATACCGGTGGGTTGCTTGGTGAGAACAAGGGTATCATCAATTCGAGCATGGTTAACGCGACCTCGTCAATCATCGGCACAAGCGTCACCGGTGGCGCGATTGGTATGAACAGTGGCTACGTCATGACGACAGAAGTTTTCGCGCCGGTTGTTGGTGTCAACGACATCGGTGGTTTCGTAGGCATCAGCAATGGCGGCATTAGCCTCAGTGGCGCGAACGGTAATGTCGAGGCAACGAGTAATGCTGGCGGTTTTGCGGCAGTGCTTGAGATGGGCACCGTTGAGAACTGCTATGCCTTGGGTGATGTTTCGAGCGTGTCGCTTAGCGCAGGCTTTGCGGGCGAAATCGTCTCGGCCGGCGTGGTCAAGTGTTATGCAGCGGGACAGGTGACCGCCACCACACGTGGTGGGCTTGTGGCAGTGTCCACAGGCACCGTCCAAGACAGCTATTGGGACAAAGAAGCAACGGGTGTCGCGACCTCCGCGGGCACCACTCCCGACTATGCCAAAACAACCGCAGAAATGAAGCAAATGTCGACCTATGCCGGTTGGGATTTCGTCGACATCTGGGACGTCAGCGCAAATGAAACATACCCCTATTTCCGCGAAGGGCTGTACTCCGGGACACTCAAGGTTGTCCTTCAGCCCAACATGGCTATCGCCATTGGCGCCAAGTGGCGCGTCGACGGTGGCGAATGGATGGATTCGGACGACACATACGAACTTCCTGTTGGTCCGCACACAATTCAGTTCAAGGATGTCGAAGGCTACTTCACGCCTATCACTCAAACCGTGACAATCGATGTTGATAAAACGGAAACAGTCACAGGCGTTTATACGCAAGAGATGGGAAAAGGCGACTTGCAGGTTATTATTCGTCCGACAGACGCTTCGGACAAAGGGGCGATGTGGTCAATTGACAGGGGCGCTACTTGGCACAACAGTGGCGACGTCATCACCGGCTTGACGATGGGGCCCTATCCTGTCATTTTCAAAGATGGCATCGAGGGCTATACAACTCCGGATCCGATTTTGACGGTCGTACAGCGTGGCAAGATGGTCACAGGTGTGGGAACTTATGTCAGCACCGCAGGCAACAATGGTCTGAAGATGACGATTACTCCTGACGAGGCAAACCAAGATGGCGCCGCATGGAGTATCGATAACGGACTTACATGGTACTACAGTGGCGAGACAATTCAAGGTCTCACCGGCGGAATGTACGCTGTTGTCTTCAAGGATATCCAAGACTGGACAAAGCCCGCGTCCATGGCAGTACTGGTTCCTGATCTCGGCAAAACAAAGGAAACCGAAGCCGCTTATGTTCCCATGGTCGAATCATCCGGAAATCTCCATGTTTCGCTGTTCTCGGATGACCAAACGGCCGCGGATGATAATCATACTCAATATGCTCCGCCCGAGGGAGCGCAATGGTCTCTTGACGGTGGCAAAACTTGGCATAACGACGGCGAAGTTCTGAAGCTGTCCGTGGGCACGTATCAGATTATTTTCCAGAACTTGACAGGGTGGATAACCCCGCCGACGCAACAGATTTCGATTTTGGCCGGAAAAGACTTCTGGGGCAACGCGTATTACATTCGGAATCAGCGTTTCTCGCAACAAGTCTTCATCGTACCGGCAGGCGCGATTTCCGCAGGTGCCATGTGGCGTGTGAATGCGGAAGCATGGCAGCCAAGCGGCGCAACCATCGGAAACCTGGTTTATGATACGACGCACACAATTCAGTTCAAGACAGTCAACAACTGGATTGCCCCCGCTGCAATCGAGTTGTTCGTTCCCAACGGCATGACCGTTGAACCAATCACGGCCGAATATATCTCACAACATAATGCGCCCGACAATGACAATTTCGCCGATGCCATCACAGTCCAAGGGCTATCCGGTAGCGCGGCAGGAACAAACGTCGGCGCACGGCTCGAACAGGGCGAACCTGTCAACGGCACCTGCTCGGTGTGGTGGAAGTGGACGGCTCCGGCAGGCGGCAAAGTTATCTTCAATACGCTCGGCAGTGATTTTGACACCCGCATCGGCGTCTATCAAGGCTCCATCGTTAGCAATCTTGCAACGATTGCTCAGGATGACGACAGCGCGAGTGACCATGTCCGCAGTCAGGTAGAGTTTTTCGCGTCGGCCAACCAGACGTATTATATCGCGGTTACGAGCTGCGACGAAGCTTGCGGCGCAGGCAATGTGTTGTTGAACTGGCAGCAATCCGGCGGTGACTTCCGCGGTTCTCTGCAAGTTTCCCTGACACCGGCCGAGGCTGTTACTGACGGCGCGATGTGGCGCGTTGATGGTGGTATCTGGCGCAAGAGCGACACAATCGCCGCGAACTTGACCTTGGGTTATCACACAGTTTCGTTCGCGGAAGTTTCGGGTTGGACGACTCCATCCGATCAGCAAGTTCTCATCACCGCTGACACAACGACAGCGGCGACAGGTTACTATACGACAAGTGCCTTTGACATCATTTTGGATGACGCTGATTTCTCGGCGGGCGTAGCCAAGGCTCTAACCCCGGGCGACAAGGTTGATTTTTCGTGGACAGCCTCCACCACCAATCCGTTCACCGACTCGTTCTGGTGCGAGGTTTTCCCAAGCAAGACCGGCGGTTTTGACCAAGTTCGGACGGGTGCCACAGCAACCAGTTCTTATCGTGTCATGACCGGAATGAGCAGTTTGTCGGAAACATTCGCTCCGGATACTCTGACGCTGAATCCGTTGCCCGATGGCGTTTATACGCTTATCGGCAGCGTGAACCGTGGCAATCTCTCGGGCGCGATTGCCGAAGAGAATTACGCTAACAACTGGGCGATTATCCCCGGCAAGCGTCTGGCGGTTCATAACACAAACATCAAGAGCATCGACCTCGCGATGGACAAAATCGCATGGACCTTCGACCCGACGAACCCGAACAACCTCACGGTGACCGGTCGTGTCTTCAACAAGGGCACCGAAGCCATGGGTAAGCCGGGCGCATGGATTGAGGTTTTCTATGGCACACTGACCGCCGAAGGCACTGTGATGATTCAGGGTACCATTGGCGCCGGGCACAAGGTTGATACGCTGCCGGTAAACGCCCCTCAGTATTTCTCGCTGACGGGTTCCGTCTCGGGTGGCGCAAAGAACAAGGCGCTAGTCGTGATGGTTGACAGCACGAATATCGTCTCCGAGAGCGACAAGACGAACAACTACGAGCTGTATTATGTTCCCTCGCTACTGCCTCCGGGCAAGAGCAACGGAATCGATTTAGCTGTGGTCAACGTTCAGATCTCTAGCCAGCAGAAGGTCCCCGCACAGGTAGCGCCCAACTCGAAGCTGACTTACGCCGTGACCGTTCTGAACAAAGGAACCGTCATGCCGTCCGCTCCGGTTTATCTTGAGCTGTTCGCCTCGCAAGACGGCGGCGCAAGCGTCGTTCCGGGTGTGACCCTGACATGGAGCGAAAAGATTACCGCTCCGGCAATCGGACAGACGAAGACATACACACTCTCGAAACAAATCAATCCGATTGGCGACGGTCTGTATTCGTTGGTGGCGATGGTCAACCGCGATGGCGCGCCCGACAACCCCGGCGATATGACACCACTCGACAACCGCATGGCGTTTACGTCGACACAGGTTTCGCTCAAGACACCCGCCGTCAAGACCGGCACACAGAATCTCGTCTGGTACGAAGGACCGTTCTTCGAGCAAGATGGCTCAAAAATAACCGTTACCGGTACCATCCGCAATGTTGGCACCGCCGCGACCGGCCCATTCTGGATCGAGGCATTTGTCGGCACCATGCAGGCCAAGACCGGCGTGTTCTATCGCGACAAGAGCTTGCAGGGTGGCGACTATTGCATCGGTCTCCAACCGCAGGAAGCCCGCGGAATTTCCTTGTCGGGTAGCATCAAGCCCGGACAGGTCCTCGGCGTTCTCGCGGACAGCACGGACGTCATCGCCGAAACGGATGAGACGGACAACTACGATTACAGCACTGTGGCAAAGTAGCGCTTCGCCGTAGTCGCATAACCACGTAACAAATCAAGCGGACAGTTCGCAAGAGCTGTCCGCTTTTTTGCGCAATATCTCCGCGTGAATTCGCCCCTAATACGTGCTGTTCACTGTTAAGGGTAACAAAGTCATCGGCGAGATGATGGCCTTCAAACCCGATGGCGAATTCAAAGGCGTCAAGGACAAATTCGTTTTCGACTTGCCGAAGAAAGAATAATAGCGAGGCAAAAAACGCTTCGCAAGATTCTGTAGGATGATTGGGGAAACCTGATTGTCCCGCTTTGTTTTACGCGGAAATCCAGTCAGGTGCGACGGTTACAACATTTCCCGTTTGCTGATTTCTTCCTTGTATTTCTCGCTGTAAATCGAGTGCTCGACAAACAGCATCAGGTTCTCGACGGTGTGCCCATCAGCAGGATAGACGGCAACGCCGGAACAAACAGAAACCTCGATTTTATTGTAGTCCGTGACGGCTATCGGCTGCGTGATTTCCTTCTCGGCGGCATCCTGTTTTCCGAGCAAATCGATTCCGTCGATGTCGCGGAGAATAATCATGAACTCGTCGCCACTGATACGCGCGACCAGATTGTTCTTACCGGCGAATTTGCTCAGGCGTTTGCCAATCTCGACAAGCACCGCATCGCCGGCGGCATGACCATAGATATCGTTGATTTGCTTGAAGCGCCGAATATCAAACCCCATCACGGCGAAAGTCGTTTTGGCCGCTTTGCATCGTTTGATTTGCTGTTGGAATTCGAGCATCAGGCAACGGCGATTCGCCAGTTGCGTGAGCGAGTCATTCATCGCCAACATTTCCAGTGTTTTCTTCATCTGCTTCATACGCTCATAATCGCGGCTCAAGCTGGCAAGCAGCAACGAAAGTAGCAGCGAAATCAACAGACTCTTGTACAGGTCGGCGCGAGCGAACCACGGCGTGATTGGAGCAATCCCAATATTCCAATTGGCATTCATAATCGAGAACGAGTGTTCGACAGCCATATTCTTGCGTTCTTCGCCCGTCGACGACAAGATAATCTGGCGTGTTACGGTGTCAGGATTCTCGCGCCAAATCTCACAGACATAGCCCGCCAACGTCATATCGTCCAGATTGACATCCTTGAGAACGGCGGGATAATCCAACGTCACCGAGACCAGTCCCCAAAGCGTGCGAGTGCCGGTTGTATCGTTAATATACACCGGAAGACGTCCGACGATAATCTCGCCACTCTGCACAGACTGAAACGGCCCGCCCAGCGTCAGACGGCCTGTGTCGCGCGCTTGCCGAGCCTCGAGATTGCCGGGCATATCAGAAAACATATCAAACCCGATGAGCTTCTCATTTGTCTTGAGCGGATATGCGTACTTGACAATGCCACCCGGAGCAAGCAAAACATTACGAATAGAAGGATGGTCGACGAGTTGTTTGGCAATACGCTCGAAGTTCTTGACCTCGCCATCACTCTGAATGACCAGCGTCATCAGTGACTCGGCCTTGTAGAGCAAACTGATAATCGTCTCGTTGATTTTGCTACTCTTGATGAGCGCCAAATCGGCCATCCGCAGACGCTCCGCGGACTGACGGCGACACTCGCCAATCGCGACAAGGCTCAGGAAAACAAACAGACACGAACACAGCACAATCACAAACACAGAGCGTACACGCTTGCTGTTCGCGACCAAAGAAACTTCGTCCTCTAATTCTGATTTATGGCTCTTAAACCCTCTCACTGCTCCACCTGCAAACTGCATAGACATACACCCCATACCCGTGAAAATGCTTCAGACAGAGTTGAGAGTTAAGAGTTGAGATTAGGTAGGACTAAAAGCTGTTTAATTTTATATTGGGCCTATTGGCCTTATTAGCCTTAGTCATTCAGTCGCCTCAGTTGCCCGAGTTTGTTTTATTTCTAATATCATTTTGCGTGACTGGTGTTTATTGTGTGCTTTGATTGTTATAGCTTTTGGAATTAATAAAATGACGATAGAGAGCAGCGTTAACTCTTTTCCCCGAACTAATGTTTCGACCGCAACAGAAAGACTTTCTGCTACTTGACAGCATCCGTGCGGTGCAAGTGATTCGGCGTGTGCTCGCGCGCATCGACACCCGTCTGGTGTCTCACGGCGAACGTGTGGCGTTTTTGGCTTACTCAATCATCAAGGACACTCCCGTCGAAAAAGAGTTCGATTTGCACAAGCTGTTTATTCTCACGACTCTTCATGATGTTGGTGCGTACAAGACCGAAGAGATTGATAACATGGTGCAGTTCGAGACGGAAACGGCATTCAATCACGCTGTCTACGGGTATCTTTTGTTGCGCCACATCACGCCGCTCGCCCACGCCGCCGAGGCGATTCTGTATCATCACACTCCCTATAAGGAGCTGTTGAAGATTGACTGTGATTACAAACATTACGCGCAACTGATTTTTCTTGCCGACCGAATTGATATACTGCATCTATCGGGCAAGGTGCCGGATTTGAATGCTGTCATTCGTTCGCATGCGGGCAATGTATTTGCGCCGGATTTGGTGGAGTTGTTTATTTCCAGAAACACCGACGGCGCCATGACGGACATGTTGGACAAAGAGCGTTTCATGCCTCTCATCAGGGAAGGCTTCAACAAACTGAAGCTGACACGTAGCGAGATTTTGCGCTATCTCTACCTGATTGTATTCGTGATTGATTTCCGCAGTATATACACAACGACACACACGGTGCAGACGACAGGCATCAGCGCGGCGATTGGCCGCTGTTTGTATTTGCCGGAACAACAACTGTTCGAGCTGACGACAGGGGCGTTTCTGCATGACCTCGGCAAGGTGTCGATTCCGCTATCCATCCTTGAGAAACCCGGGACTCTGACGGATATGGAGATGGCCGTGATGCGCAAGCATGTAACGGTGACCGAGGATATTTTGTCGGGCATTGTGGACGATACGATTTTCAAAATCGCGACTCGCCACCACGAGAAGCTGGATGGAAGCGGGTATCCGAATGGACTGCGCGGAACTGATATGACGCTGTGCGAGCGGATTGTCGCTGTGGCAGACATCGTGAGCGCGCTCATGGGCAAGCGCTCGTACAAGGAAATCTTCGAAGACGAAAAAATCAATTTCATCCTGCGCAAAATGCGGGACACGAAACAGCTGGATCAACTGGCAGTCAACACGATGCTCAGATACTACGACACTATCAAGACAGCGGTGAAAACGGAGAACGCGCGTGTGCAGCAACTCTATGATACCATCTATTCGGAGTATGCGCTGCTCACCGGTATGCCCAAGAAAGACTCCTAAAAAAAGGAACCGCCGGCTGTGTGGGCAACCGGCGGCGTTTCAAAAAAGGAGGTATTATGAGTTAAACATCTCAAGAATACGAAGTAAAGTACTACCCAAAAAATTTTTATTCGCTATATTTTGACTTTTTTCCTGCAAAACTTACCAAATCTTGTATTTGGCGTTCGTTTTGGACTTTCTCCTAAAAAAAGGAACCGCCGGATGTGTGGTCAACCGGCGGCATTTATAAAAAAAGGAGGTATTATGAGCTTAACATCTCAACATACGCATCTATATTACAGCCAGAAAAATATCTATTCACTACATTTTGACTTTTTTCTGCAAAAACTTACCAAATCTGGTATTATACCGTTCGCACTCGCTGTGTTCATTAGCATCAAGTCAGATGCTGATAAAAAAAACAACCGCCGGATGTGTGGTCAACCGGCGGAGTTCTAAAAAAAGGAGGTATTATGAGTTAAACATCTCAACATACGTTGTTAATATATACCCTGTCCGTTTTGTTATTCATGACACTTTATAAAAAAAGGAGGGGACCGCGGAAACACAAAGGAAAGGAAAGTTCCCGCGATCCTTTTAGCGGAAATGATACCGCATATATAGGTAGCTGAATCGCGAGATTATGTTGTCATACGAAATGGCCGAAAAAAACGTTTTGGGACAGAATGACGTTTTTTATTTTTTCAGCAGCGCCTTGAGGCACTGCCCCGTAAGATTTCCCTTAATGTTTGCAATCTGTTCGGGCGTTCCCTGTCCAACGATATATCCACCGTCCGCGCCGCCCTCGGGGCCAAGGTCAATCACCCAGTCGGCGGACCTGATAATGTCGAGGTTGTGTTCGATGATGATGACGGTGTTGCCAAGGTCAACAAGTCTTTCGAGGACTTCGAGCAGTTTCGCGACATCATGGAAGTGCAGGCCTGTTGTTGGTTCGTCGAGCAGATAAACTGTCTTGCCCGTTGACCTGCGGCTGAGTTCGGTTGCAAGCTTGACACGCTGCGCCTCGCCACCGCTGATGGTTGTGCTGCTCTGCCCGAGGCTGATGTATCCAAGCCCAACATCGCACAGCGTCTGGAGTTTCTGCGCGATGGACGGAACAGCCGCGAACAGTTCGCGTGCTTCCTCGACAGTCATTTGCAACACCTGTGCGATGTTCTTCCCGTGATACTCGACTTCGAGCGTTTCGCGGTTGTATCGGTTTCCGCCGCAGAATTCACACTCAACGTAGACATCCGGCAAGAACTGCATCTCGACGCAGACAAGACCGTCGCCTTTGCAATGCTCGCATCGGCCCCCGCGAACGTTGAAGCTGAAGCGTCCGGGCTTGTACCCCCGCGCTTTGCTCTCGGGCAATTGCGCGAAGAGGTCGCGGATGGGCGAGAATACGCCCGTGTAGGTGGCAGGGTTGGAGCGTGGTGTGCGGCCGATGGGCGACTGGTCAACGCAGATGACCTTGTCGATAAGTTCCGCGCCGACAATCTTCTTATAGGCTCCGGGCCTGTAGTGCGTTCGGACGGTTTTGTTCGACAGCACCTTGTGGAGAATGTTGTTGATAAGTGTGCTTTTGCCGCTGCCACTGACGCCGGTGACGGCAATCAGCAACCCAAGAGGAAAATCAACATTGATGTTTTTGAGGTTATGTTCCGTCGCACCGATAATCGAAATCATTTTGTCTTTGTCGGGTTTTCGGCGCTGCTCGGGGACAGGAATCACTTTTCGTCCGGCGAGATAATCCCCCGTGAGCGATTGCTTGAAGTGCGTTAATTCTTTGGGCGGACCGGCCGCGACGACTTTGCCCCCGAGTCGCCCGGGACCCGGACCGAGGTCAAGAACATAATCCGCCGAGCGAATAGTGGTCTCGTCGTGTTCGACAACGATAACAGTGTTGCCGAGGTCGCGGAGATTCTTGAGCGTTTCGATGAGCCTGTTGTTGTCGCGCCAATGAAGCCCGATGCTTGGCTCGTCGAGAACATAGAGCACACCGGTGAGTTGTGACCCGATTTGCGTCGCGAGCCGTGTACGCTGTGCCTCGCCGCCGCTAAGCGTGCCAGTTCGGCGGTCGAGCGTAAGATAGTGCAGACCGACATCATCGAGAAATTGGAGCCTGTCCATGATTTCATGCAGTACGATATCGCCAAGCAAATGTTGGCGGTGCGTAAGCTCAAGATTCGCAAGAAACTGCCGTTCGCGTGTGATATCCATCTGGCAGAATTCACTGATGTTCAGACCGGCGAGCCTGACCCCTCGCGGCGCGGGTTTGAGTTTTTGCCCGCCGCATTTCGGGCATGGAATGTCTCGCAAAAGTTGTTCGAGTGCCTGCGCGTTGCTGTCGTCGAGGTGATTACGAACAATCTGGATGAGACCTTCCCACTTGAAGCTGAGCGTCCATGTCTGTTCTCCGTCCGCAGAGGAAACCTTGCACGGAAAGCCCTCGGAACTGCCGTTGAGAACGATGTCGCGGATTTTCTCGGGGAGATCTTGCCATGGTGTTTTCAGGCTGAACTTGAGTTTCTTCGCCATTCCGTCCAGCGTGTAGAGTTCCCATTTGCTCAGCCTAATATCGGCGCCCTCGCCATCGGGCAGGAGCTTCGTCCATTGCGTGAGCACACCGCCCGCAATCGAAAGCGATTTGTCCGGGAGAAGGTTGTCCTCATCGACTTCGGTCAGAGTGCCAAGTCCCTCGCAACGCGGACACCAGCCCTGCGGCGAGTTGAACGAGAAGACACGGTGGCTGAGTTCTTCGAGTCCGATGTTGCAATCGGGGCACGAAAAATGAATGCTGAACAGTCGGATTTTTCCGTCGGGAACGGTTTCGATTTCGACAAGGCCATCAGCCCGCGAGAGAGCCATATCAATGGCGGTTGCCAATCTCTCCTCGATGCCGGGCTGCACGATGAGGCGATCAATGACGATGGAAATATCATGCTTGATGTTCTTGCGGAGTTTCGTCAGTGAATTAAGGTCGTACACTTTGCCATCGACGCGCGCCCGTACAAAACCTTGGCGGCGAGCATCCTCGAAGACTTCGCGATATTCGCCCTTGCGGCCTTTCGCCACCGGAGCGGAGACAATAAATTTGGTTCCCGGCTCCCATTGCATAATGAGTTGTGTGATGTGTTCGGGGCCGGTGCGTTCGATGGGCTTGCCGCATTGCGGGCAGTGCGGCGTCCCGATGGTGGAAAAGAGAATGCGCAAATAGTCGTAAATCTCGGTGACTGTTCCAACGGTCGAGCGCGGATTGTTGGAATTCGTTTTTTGTTCAATGGAAATGGCCGGTGAAAGTCCGTCGATGTATTCGAGTTTTGGCTTGCGAAGTTTGTCGACAAACTGACGGGCATAGGACGAAAGTGATTCGAGATAGCGACGCTGCCCCTCGGCATAAATCGTATCAAAGGCAAGGGACGATTTGCCGCATCCACTGACGCCCGTGATAACAGTAAGTTTGTCGCGCGGGATTTCGACATTAACACTATGGAGGTTGTGTTCGCAAACGCCACGGGCGACAATATAGCCAGAGGGATTGATTTGATTCTTGCTGGTTTTCATTCCAAAGGGATAAATACAATAATCGAGGTAGAATAGCGATTGACAATTTATGGGATAATAAAATGCTTGAAATTGATTGTGCAGTGTTTTATACTACTATTACAGGTGAGCGTTTTGTCAAACCGTAAATCCAAATATCACATAAGTATTTATACGCCATACGTGTTCATCCTTGTGTTGGCGATCTCGTTGGTTGGCCTGTCGTTGGTTCGTATGTTGCATGTCAACAATTCTTTGGCGAATGTTGTGGAGTTGGAGAGAACACGCAAGAGCTGTCTTGAAATTATCCACAATTTCATGAAGGCATCGGATTTGCTGACGACCCAGATGTGGCAGTATGTATCGACGCAGAAGCGTTCACACATGGACCAGTACTGGGAGGAAGTCAACGTCACTCGAACTCGCGATGTCTCTCTTCGCGAGTTGTTGGAGTTGAATATCAACCCGCAGGAACGGGCCGCCGCCATCGCCGCCAAGAATGAATCAGATAGCTTAATCAATGGCGAACGTTGGGCGATGCGCATGACCGCTGAGGGTGTTGGGATGCCGATCTCGGAGATGCCCAAGGAAGTGGCGTCGGTTCAGTTGATGCCGACAGACGCCGCCCTGACGCCCGCAGAGAAGATTCGCAAAGCGATTGAGTACGCGTTCGGCGAGGAATACAACCGCCAGAAGCAACAGATTATTGCGCAAGTCGATGATTTCAATTACGGAATCAACAAGGATTTCACCGAATCGTCCCTGGCCAAACTCAATGAATTCCAACGGGGCATGCGCATCATGGGCTATACGCAATTCATTATGTTGATACTGCTATTGCTCGGGTTTATCTCCTTCATGTTCTTGATATTGATGCCCGTTTTGCGCTATTTGCGCGTCCTCAACAAGCTTGATGGGACAGCAAACATTCAGCTCACTCCTTCCGGGTCTCGCGAGATGTACCATTTCGCGCGCGTCCTCAACAAGATGTACAGGCAACTCCTACACCGCAACCGCGAACGGGCGATGCTGAGCCGGATGGATTACCTGACACGCATCCCGAACCGCGCGACAATCACGGAGTACCTCGAAGCCGAACTGAAAAAGGGAACGAATAACATCGGGATTCTGACGATTGACATTGATTCGTTCAAGAGTTTCAACGACAACCACAGCCACATGATTGGCGACCGTGTGCTTGTCATTCTTGCGGAGTATCTGGCGACTCTTGTCCCCGAAAAAGAAGGTTTGGTGGGTCGTCTCTGTGGCGCGGAGTTTGTGTTTATAATGCCAAACACATCGTCGTCAACATTAGACGCTCTGGCATGCCGCATTCTCAGGGAAGTCCCGACGCTGAACTTCAACAACAAAATCGTCGGACATGTTAAGGATAATATCACGGTGAGCATCGGCAGTTGCATCGTCAACAGCGGCGATGAACTGACGTTTGCCCAGAGTATTCACCGCGCCAACAAGGCGCTGTATCATTCGAAGGGCATGGGCAAGAATTGCTACACTTCGTATGAGAGCATCTACGGCAAACACTGATTTTTACTGGCTAAGAAAGATAACCTGATTGGCCTTTGCAAGTTCCGTGACATTGCGCACCTGTTGCGTCAATGTGTGTTGGTGCCACACCGGCGTTCCCGATGACAGCCCTGTCAGTTTGTTGAGCAAATCCCCCGACGAATGTTTGATGGTTCTGATGACTCGCGTGATATTCTCGTCCGGTGGCAGCGTAAGCACGGCGTGAATGTGGTTCGGCATGATGGCATAACGCCCGAGATTATAGCGCCGTCCGTTGTAATGTTCGAGCGATTCTTGAGCCGCTCGCGCCAGTCGTGTATCGTTGAAGAGGCAAGAGCCTTCGCCTTTGTCGAGGAAGTTTTCGATGCGTTGCGGGAAGAGTTCGTTGCGCTGTTGCCGCAGCGCTGCCGTAAGCTCCGTGCCCTCGTGTTTCTTCATCCATTCGAGCAACTCCTGTTGCATCTTCTTCAGATACTCAAGGGGAATCGCATCGGCGAGAAACAGAGTCACAAACCACGTGTCGCCGGGGATATCGTAATCGAACTTCGGCATTTTGCGCGGCGTCTTCAGCTCATCCTCTCGGTCCGTTTCTGTCAAGGTAGGAGGGTCTTTTTCAAAGACAGCTTCGGTAAACTTGTCGATACTCGCTGGCGCCGGCGCATCCGTTGTACACGCCGTTGTAATGGCGTCGATGGCTTGGCGCAAACTCTCGTTGTTTTGCATCGCGCGCCACGGGTCCCAAACTGTCTCCGTGAACCGCAGGAGGTGCGTCGTGTATCCACGCCCGACCCGTGCACGGCTTGCGAGCGGCGGGGCAATGTCCGTCGCGATGCGCTGATTTGCGGACTGCCGTGCCAACTCAACGATGGTCACCTTGGGCATGCGGATTGTTTGCGCGTCCCGTGGCAAAAGCGCTTCGTCCACCTGAAGATATTGCGCCATCCCCTTGATGTCCGCCAATGCCCAGCTCTCGAGCATGACAATCGGCACACGCAGCAGAAAGTTGGAGTTGATGCCTTGGGGAAAATGGCTATCGAGTAATTCGTTCGGCGAGGCCCAGTCGTCGAGATCCGTCAGTCCGAGCACAAGATGCCCCGACTGCGCTAGCCGATTCATAACGGGTGAGAGCTTCCAAAACGCGTCGCATCCGCCTGTGTGGCCGGTGCGAGCCTGCGGCGACAGGACGCCGAGTTTCTGCAGCATGGTCTTGCCAAGCACCAAATCAGTGAGTCCCTCGCCCCAGAGGAAAGAGATTTTCCGCTTAATTTTTGCCGGGTCGATGGGACCCGTCATTGTCGCAGGCGTGTTTTCCGGCATAACTCAGAGCCTTGTTCGAAGTAGGTCGATTGCGCTTGCCGGGTTGTCAATGAGCGGGAAAATAGCCTCGGAAGCGCTCATGCTGACTTGCATGACATCGGCGATTTCGGGGATGTCCGCGGCCAGCGTCGCATGGGAATTGCCGTTCTCGTCGGGATTGACGATGATGACTTCTTCGGCAGCAATGCCGTAGTCCTGCAGCAGTACGGGGCTGTGCGTCGAGATGAGCAACTGCCCGCCGCCCTCATGCTGTTGCGCTTCGTAGGCATAAGGCACCATGACAGTCAGAACCGCTTGCGGCATGGAAATCTCGGGTTCTTCCAACAGCAGCAAACCGCCTTTTTGACTGACGTACCAGAAGAACGCCATCAGCCGCAGTGTTCCATCAGAAAGTTTTGTTTCATCAGCGAATTTGGATTCCGGCCATTTGCGCTGACGCAACCGCAAACAGGTGCGTCGCCCGACGGAAGGATGCCATTCGATACATTCCAAATCCGGAATCAGCCGCTGCATCGTCTCGGTCAGCCGCGCAAGCCGGTGTTTGCGCTCCTCCGGCGGCAGAATGGCCATGGATGCAATGAGGTCGATGCCGATGGGGCGGTGCTCGGCAGACCCAAAATTCTCGAATGTCTGTTGGATGCTTTCGTAGACGCCCGCTATGGACATCCGCGATCCACGAATGGAATAGAAAAACGCCGAGAGCGGCCGGAACTTGCTGTTGCAGGAAGATTGTTCCATGGCCGTTTGCGTCAGCCGGACAAGGTCGTTTTTGTCCTCATCCGTCGGACGTTCGAGTAGCACTTCCGTCACGCCATCGTTGGTATAACGCACCACCTCGCTGGCCACGACGGGAATATGTTCCGTGGGCGATTTGATGCGAAACGCAAGATCATACTCCCAGTAGGTATTCGCCGACTCCTTGACCTTGACAGTAATGCGTACCGAGGCTTTTTGCATTTTCTCGGGGGACATGTTGAAAGGCAAGATGTGCGCCATGCCGCCGCGAATGAACAGCGCAGGCAGCAGACCGCCGCCGGGAACAACCAAATCATGCAGGAATCGTACGGCATCAAAGAGGTTGGATTTGCCGCAGGCGTTGGGGCCGACAACAAAAACACGGTCTTGCAAGGACAAATCAACCGAATCAAAGTTTTTCCAGTTATACAAACTCAAGTGAGATATTCGCACGGCAATCGCTCCTTCCGGGATACACACGACTGGCAAGTGTCCCCTCTGAAACAAGATACAGAAAAAGCGAAAAACTGTTTTGCGTGCGCTGCGAATGGCTTCTTTTGTCAGCGGAGATTGGTTGCATGATAAAGCCGCCCCCGGGTGTATTATAATAGTCTAGCTAGACAGAATTTAGGAAAAGAGTCGTTATTGATTATGGGCAAAACTTTATACGAAAAAGTATTTGAACGCCACACAGTGCGTCGTCTTCCTTCGGGTCAGTATCAACTGTTAATTGGAGTTCAGCTGATTCACGAAGTGACCTCACCGCAGGCTTTTGGGATGCTGCGTGACCTTGGGTTGAAGGTCGCATATCCCGAACGGAACTTCGCCGTTGTTGACCATATCATTCCGACAGATGACCGCAGTCGTCCATACGCCGATGCGAACGCCGAAGAGATGATGCAACATATCGAGAAGAACTCGCGTGATTTCGGAATTCGCTTTTTTGGCCCCGACACCAAAGACCAAGGCGTGATTCACATCGTTGGCCCCGAGGAGGGTTTGGTGCAGCCCGGGATGACGGTTGTCGCGGGCGATTCGCATACGGCAACGCATGGCGCGTTTGGCGCAATCGCGTTTGGCATTGGCACAAGTCAGGTGGGCGACGTTCTGGCGACACAGACACTGGCCGTCAGCAAGCTGAAGGTTCGCCGGGTTGTGTGTAACGGCATGTTGCCGCGCGGCGTTTTTGCCAAGGACGTGATTCTGCACATCATCCGCAAACTGGGCGTCAATGGCGGTGTTGGTTATGCGTATGAGTTTGCCGGTTCGACCTTTGATGACATGAGCATGGACGAGCGCATGACGGTTTGCAACATGGCAATCGAAGGTGGCGCGCGCGTGGGTTATATGCTGCCGGACGAGACGACTTACGAGTATCTCAAGGGTCGCGAGTATGCCCCGAAGGGCGCCGCATGGGACAAGGCCGTCGAGTATTGGCAGAGTGTGCGCAGTGACGCCGATGCCAAGTATGACGACGAAGTTGTGTTTGACGCGACGGAGATGGTCCCGATGGTGACATGGGGCATTACACCGGCGATGACGATTGGTATCAATGAGGCGATTCCGTCCGTGAACGATTTCCCCGCGAACGAGCAAGCGTCCGTCAACGAGGCCTATGAGTACATGGGCGTCAAGGCGGGTGAGTTTATCCGCGGCACAAAGATTGACGTCGTGTTCATCGGTTCATGCACCAATGGCCGCCTTAGTGATTTTGCGGCTGTGGCGAAGATGCTTCGCAATCGTCCTTTCCTGAAGGTTGCCGAGGGCGTCAAGGCGCTGATTGTGCCAGGCTCGATGGAAATTGCCCGACAAATCGCGACGCTCGGTTACGCGGATATTTTCCGTAAAGCCGGATTTGAAGTTCGCGAAGCGGGATGCAGTATGTGTCTGGCAATGAACGCGGACAAGTTGGAGGGACGCCAGATTTGTGCGAGCACAAGCAACCGCAACTTCAAGGGACGTCAGGGGTCGCCCACAGGTCGGACGATTTTGATGAGCCCCGTGATGGCGGCGGCAGCGGCGTGTGCGGGTTGCGTGGTTGACGCGCGCCAGTACTTCAACATGCGCACGGCTTGTAGTTGTTTTGATTGCAATTTGTGCGGCGAACGAAATTAAGCGAAGAAGCGAGTGTGAGGATCATGACTATGAGCAATGAGTTGAAGCGAGTGAGTATCAGCGCGCAGGCAGTGCCGGTGCGTGGAAACGACATCGATACGGACAGAATTATTCCGGCGCGGTTTATGCGTTGTGTGACCTTTGACGGTCTGGGCAAATACGCTTTCGCGGATGACCGCAAATCGCATAAGGGCACGCATCCCTTTGACGACAAGAAGTTTGCCGACGCTCAGATTTTGATTGGCAATCGCAACTTCGGTTGCGGGTCGAGCCGCGAACACGCGCCACAGGCAATCGCCCACTGGAACAAGGGCATCCGCGCTGTGGTCGCCGAGAGCTTTGCGGAGATTTTCTTTGGCAATTGCTGCGCGCTGGGCATTCCGTGCGTGACCGCAAGCGAAGCGGATTTGCAGGAGATGCAATCACTGGCGGAGAGCAAACCCGCGACGGTGTTTACGGTTGACATCGACAAGCAAACTGTCAGTGGTGACGGTAAATCGTGGAAGGTTTCGATTCCGGCAGAACCGCGCGCGGCGCTGCTCGAAGGAAACTGGAACACGACGGCGCAATTGCGTTCGGCGCAAAAAGAAATCGCGCAGGTCGCAGCATCGCTGCCTTATTTTAACGGCTGGAAATAGCGGAGATTCAGCGGAGTTGGGGGGCAGCAACTGTTGTGCCCTCATCACCCTCGGCAAGGCTCCAAATCTTGTCGAAATCCCATCCCGCAAAAGTCGCTTTGCGTGACATCTCGTCTGTTGTTTTGCCGCAAGTCTTTGGCGAATCCGCGGAGGTCGCGCAACCTGTTGTATCTTTGTTCCAATAGCTGTCCGCGATGAGGCCACCGACATTGGCGGTGTTGTAGCCGACCAGTCCGCCAAAGTGGAAGGTGCCAATCACCTTGCCCGTGGCGTAGCATTGGCGCACCGTCCCGAAGTTTTCGCCGACAAGTCCGCCGACCATAGTCTCGATGAGCTTGATGCCTTTGGCGTTGCCCGTGGCAAAGCTATTTTCGATGTTGCTGCCGCGGCGATTGTAGCCGACAAGACCGCCGACATACGTGAAGCCCGTGACACTGCCCGAGGCGCTACTCCGGCTGACGCGCGCGGCGTTGTCACCGACAAGACCACCGGCGCAATCCTCGGTGGCGTGAATCGTTCCCGAGGCGTTGGCGCGTGTGACGAGGGAGTTCCCGATGTTCTGCCCCACAAGCCCGCCGACAACATCATTGCCGCTCACGGCGCCGGTCGCGGAACAACTCGTCACGACACAGCCGCCATGGTTACAGCCAATCAGGCCGCCGATTTCCTTGCCATAGCCTTTGATGGACGCCGTTGCCACGCAATTCTCGATGCTCCCACCGTTGGTTTCGCCCACCAGACATCCGGAGAAATTCCGTGCGACAAACAGCCCGCCGTCAATGGTCAAGTTGGCAACGCGGCTTGTGTCACCGCCGGTCAACCCGAACAGCCCAACGAAATCTTGTTCGGGACGATTGATGGTCAGACCTTTGATGGTCTTGCCGTTGCCCTCGAAGTTGCCGCAGAAGGACACCGTGTCCTCGGGGCTTTTGTAGTAGCCGATGGGCGTAAAGCCTGTGCCGCCATTCCACTTCGCGGTTGCGGAGGCATCAATGTCATTCATCAGTTTGTAAAATTTCCCCTCCGTCGGGTTCTTCTTCTTGACCTCATCGCTCAGCCACACAAGATTATTCATCGAGGTGATGCGGCACGGGTCATCCGCGGTGCCTTTACCTTCGGGGGCGACGGCAACCTGCGCTCGAGCGACTGTGTCGGCGCAGACCAGTGCCAAACAGAAAATGGCAAGTTTTGTTTTCGCGCTATTGAGCATGCAAAAATCCTTTCGATGTGTGGTGAGTGTAATGATGATTTCCCTAGACTAACCGGCGCAACAGAGCCTTGAAATCCGCGTAGTCGCCATTGCATGGATGCGACGTCTCGGCGGCGTCCGCCTGCTGAGCCATAGAGTCAGGCAACGGGGGATTGACGCCGATGGTTTCGATGATTGTCTCGGGGAACTTGGCAGGATGCGCCGTTTCGAGCATAATGGTGTCGTAGTCATCGCGCGTCTTGAGCAGATTGAGCGCCTGCCATCCGACCGCGCCGTGGGGTTCGATGACCACCTTATAATCGTCATACGCCTGCTTGATAGCGTCGCGTGTTTGCGCGTCCGTCACTTCGATACTCATCAGGTCGTTTGCGATTTTTGCGCGATCAGGTTCACGCGACACATTGCCCTTCTCGTCCATGATGCCGCCGTAGAGCGTCACCAAACGCGCGAGGTTGCTCGGGTGTCCGACGTTCATGGCGTTGCTCAGACAAGCGCGCGACGGCGAAATCGGCGTGTAGGTGTTGGTGCGCAGATAGATGGGGAACTCGTCGTTCTCGTTGACCGCGACAACAAACTTGTCCACGGACAGCCCCATGTGTTTGGCAAGTAAACCGCCCATCAGGTTGCCAAAGTTTCCGCTCGGAACACAAATGGCAAGGGGTTTACCGTTGCGGTTGGCACGGGAAACGGCGTAGAAGTAGTAAACGGATTGCGGCAACAGACGGCCAACGTTGATGGAGTTGGCACTCGACAGTGGCAGGTACGACAACTCGGGGTCAACAAACGCCTGCTTGACAAGCGCCTGACAGTCGTCGAATTTGCCATCGACACCAACAGCGAAAACATTTTTGCCGAGGGTCGTCATCTGCTTGCGCTGGCGGGCGCTGACTTCGGCGATGGGATAAAGCACAACGACTTTGACGTTGTCAAGTCCGTGGAAGGCAGACGCCACCGCGCCGCCCGTGTCACCGGATGTCGCCGTGAGGATGACCATCTCGCGACCTTGCTCGGCGAGGAAATAGCGAATGAGACGCCCCATCATACGCGCCGCGAAATCTTTGAAGGAGGCCGTCGGGCCGCAGTCGAGACGAAGAATCGAATGGCCGGGAGCGTAGTTTTCGAGGGGGACGGGATAATTGTAAGCATCGGCGCAAATCGCGCGAAACGCGGATTTCTCCACGCGACCCTCGACAAAAGGCAAAAGCACGCGATAGGCAATCTCGTCATAGGGCAGCGAGCCGAATTCCGCAATCGCGTCGGCGGGGATATGAGGCAGCACGGCCGGGTCCATCAGATACAGCCCCTTGTCCGGAGCAAGCCCCTTCATAAGTGCGTCCGCAAAATCAATTCCGGCATTTTTGCGCATGGGATCATTCGTGCTGTAAAACAAAATATTGGTCATCAAAACTGTTGCCTTTCTCGCGTCATTTTTCTCATTTACTTATATAGCAAATCGAGGCGATATTCGTTCGATGTGACGTGTGCTTTTTGCGTGCTTTTGTCATCGGTGCGGCTGTATATTATTTCGTGCGCGTGATGTGCGCAGAAATTTGAACTTATAAGAAACGGGAGCGCGCCGGGCGTGAGCGTATTACAGTTTATCATCGTAATGATTTTGCTGTTCAATCTTGTGTTCCTGTTTTTCTTTGTTCGCGACCTCTGGCGCAATCGTTCCACCTTCATGAAAGAGCCCGGCTCCGCATTGTTACAGGGTTTGTCGACGGGCGTTGTGTTTTTCCTTTCGAGTTTCGGCATCAGCGATTTTGCCATCAGCATGGTCATCTACACCAAAGCCAAATGGGTGCCGGTCGTCAAGATGCCCGGTACACTCAACACGCAATGCGTGATTCCCGTTTGTGCGATGGCGCTGATTTATCTGCACGACATTCAAGTCGACATCCGCACATTATTCGTCTGCATCTTTACGCAAATCATCGGCGCGTACCTTGGAGCGCGTCTGGTTGTGCGCCTGAATCCGTGGATCGTCAAGCGCCTGCTTGTGTTCAGTCTGACCATCGCCGCGTTGGTCATTCTTGCGGGCAAAGTTGGCATACTGCCATCGGGCGGCGACGCCATGTCAATCGATGGTTGGAAGCTGTGGTTGCTCGGCGCGCTGTCGCTACTCTATGGGGCGCTGATTAACATCGGCATCGGCTCGTACACACTGACGATGGCGACGGTGTACGCCATGGGGATGAACCCGATTGCGGCGTTCCCCATCATGATGGGTTCGAGCGCGTTTGCCGTTCCCGTCAGCGGCAGTAAGTTCATCCAACACGACCGCTACTCGCGCAAAGTGACGCTGATGGCGTCGACCTTTGGGGTGATTGGCGTTTGGATTGCGACGCACATGGTGATAAATTTAGATGTTTCGATTTTACAGTGGCTTGTTGTTGTAAGTCTCTTTTATGCGGCACTGGGACTGTACATCGAGACGCGCCAGAGCAGCAAGCGCCGCGATATTGGAATGGCAACAGCCGCCATGCGATTCAGTCCTGAAGAACGCGCCGCGTTGCGTGATGAATTCGAAAAGTCGAGGATGAAGTAATGAAAATTTTGTTGTTGAACGAGAAAGATATTCGTTCGGTGTTCACCATGAGCGAGGCAATCGACGCGGCCGCGGATGCCCTTGCCGAGTACTCTACCGGTAAATGCGTGATTCCGCTTCGCACCAATATCGACGTACCCGAGGGCAGTGGACAATCGCTGTATATGCAGGGCTACTGCGCCAAGAGCGGTGCGCTCGGCGTCAAGATTGTGTCCGTCTATCCGAACAACATCGCCAAAGGGCGCAACTCCGTGCCGGCAACAATGGTGCTCCTTGACGAGATGACGGGCGAAACTTGCGCGCTGTTGGATGGCACATGTCTCACGCGACTGCGCACGGGCGCCGTCAGCGGAACGGCAACACGACTGCTCGCGAACAACAACGCACGCGTCGGCGCAATCTTCGGGACAGGCGGACAGGCTGAGACGCAACTCGAAGCGATGCTCACCGCGCGCCCAAAATTGGAAATCGTCAGAGTCTTCGATGTGGCGCAAGAACGCGCCGAAGCGTTTGCCGAGAAGATGCAAAAACAACTGACCGGATTTAGCGCTGTCATTCACGCCGCGACATCGCCGGACGATGCCGTGCGCGAGGCGGACATCGTGACCACCGTCACGACATCGCGCCATCCGGTTTTCCGCGGCGAACTGCTCAAGGACGGTGCGCATGTCAACGCAGTGGGAGCCTATACCCCACAAATGCAAGAGATTGACGAGACGGTGCTGCGGCGGGCAACGAAGATTTTTGTGGACACACGCGACGGCGCGCTCAACGAAAGCGGTGACTTCCTGATTCCGTTTGCCAGTGGCGCCATCACGCGCGACAACGTCACCGGCGAACTCGGCGAACTAATCGAGGGACGCGTGACTGGGCGCGAGAGCGAATCGGAGATTTCCGTTTTCGAAACCGTTGGCACGGCAGCGCTCGATCTTGTCACCGCGAAACGCGTCTATCTGCGCGCGAAAGAAAAAGGCATCGGACAAACCGTCGATTTGTAACACATGCGAGCGGGTGAGACCGATTTTCGACCCCGACGAAAGCGAACAATTCGGCGGCGTCAATGTAAAAGAACATTACCAAAAAAACACAGAGCGGGAATAGCTCAGTTGGTAGAGCATCAGCTTCCCAAGCTGAGGGTCGCGGGTTCGAACCCCGTTTCCCGCTCCATTTTGTTTTCTCTGTGACAGCGCTTGCAATTTACACTTTTGTCGTTGCATTTCTTTATGTGAAATGTATTTTTAACTAGTTTATTATATGGAACGGAGCTGTTCGTTTTTTTGCATAATGTTGATTTGATTGTGACGATTATTGTCAGTCTCGGGATTGCATTGGTACTGGGGCTGATTACCCAGAAGTTGCGGTTCTCGCCGATTGTGGGTTATTTGTTAGCAGGCATTATTGTTGGCCCGTATTCGCCGGGTTTTGTCGCCAATCCCGATTTGGCGTCGCAGCTAGCCGAGATTGGCGTGATTCTGTTGATGTTTGGGTTGGGGTTGCAGTTCCATCTCAAAGACTTGCTCGCGGTGCGCAACATTGCGGTTCCCGGCGCGATTCTGCAGATTTCTGGTTCAATCTGCGCGGGGACGCTGGCGTTGTGGCTGATGGGCTATTCGTTGACGAACGGCATACTATTCGGCATCGCGATTTCGGTCGCGAGCACGGTTGTCCTTTTGCGCGTTTTGTCCGACAACAAAGCCCTGCACACGCCGACGGGACATTGCGCCGTCGGGTGGCTTGTGGTCGAGGACTTGTTCACTATTGTCATTCTGGTTTTGATGCCGGCGGTCTTCGGCAATCAGACCTCGGGGAGCAACATCATTTGGATTCTGAGCGCGACAGTGGTAAAGCTTGTGTTGCTGTCGTTGTTAGTGTTGGTCATCGGCCAAAAGGTGCTGCCCGCCCTACTGACCTATGTCGCCCGCACCGGGACACGCGACCTGTTCACGTTGGCGGTTTTGGTACTCGCGATAGGTATTGCGGTTGGCGCAGCGCACTTTTTCGACGTATCGATGGCGCTTGGTGCCTTCCTTGCAGGGCTTGTGGTTGGCCAGTCCAACTTCGGCGTTCGCGCGGCATCCGAGGCGCTCCCCATCCGCGACACCTTCGCGGTGTTGTTCTTCGTGTCGGTCGGCATGCTGTTCAATCCGATGTCGCTACTCGTCAACTGGCATTTGATACTGGTTACCATTGCGATTGTTTTGCTGGTCAAACCGGCGATTGCGGTTCTCGTGGTATTGATGTTCAGACGTCCGCTCAAGATGGCGATTTCTATCGGCGTCGCGTTGGCGCAAGTCGGCGAATTCACGTTCATGCTCGGGACGCTCGGCATGGCGCTCGGTGTGCTGCCCGAGGAGCTCAACAGCGCAATCATCGCTACCGCCATTATTTCGATTATGCTCAATCCGGTGCTCTACAAATCCATCAACCCGTTGCTCGTTTATCTGTCGCGCCACGGCGGAAGCGGCAAGACGACGAAGCTCTCGACGGAGACAATCAAGGAGATGGGCAACCGCAAAAACTGCGTTATTCTTGTCGGCTATGGCCACGTGGGGCGTACCATCGCACCCATGCTGTTGGCAAACGACGCACATGTCACTGTGCTTGAAATGAATATCGACACCGTGAAGAAAATCAAGGAGATGAAGGTGCACGGACTCTATGCCATACATGGCGACGCCACACGCACCGACGTGCTCACGACGGCGGGCATTGACACTGCCAAAGCCATCGTTATTGCCGCGACCACCGCGCCGACAAGCGACATCGTCAAGGCGACACGGTCACTCAATCCGCGCATTAAAGTCTTCGCCTACACGACATTCATGGGTAACGAACAGGCACTCAGCGAGGCCGGAGCCAACATCGTATTGTCCGGCGAAGGCGCAGTCGCGACAGTGCTCTCGAACCGGATTTTGCGCGAGATACAAGTCAACATTGACGAAGGCAATTGGAAACTGGACATCATCACGGACGAGCCATAACCCACGTGCCACGCCGGTGATGTTTTACTTTTCGGAATGTTCGCTGGGTTCGGGGTGAATGGTGACATCCGCGTGCGGATGGTCCTTTTGAATCGCCGATTCGATTTTGTCCATGAGTTCGTGCGCGGCGGCGAGCGTGAGGCTGCCGTGCATACAGACGTGAGCATCGATGAACATCTTGGGGCCGGAGGTGCGCACCCGAATGCGGTGGCAACTGACAACGCCGTCCATCGCTTCGATGCAAGCGGCAAGCTTTTGTTCGACGCCTTCGGGCGATGAGTCGAGCAGCGCCGCCACAGTACGCATCCCCAGTCGGATGCTGACGGAGATGACAATGAGCGCGACAAAGAGCGCCGCCACAGAGTCGGCCTCGCGCAGCCAATCGAGGCTCGGAACCATCTTGGAAATCCAGACCATGAACAGACCAAAGAGGACAACCATGGAACTCCAGACATCCGTCGAGAAGTGGAGGGCGTCGGCTTCGAGCGCTTGGCTGTTGTGCTTGTGGGCCGCGCGATAGAGCATCCGCGAACGCGTGATGTCGACGATGATGGAGATGAACATAACAAGAAATGCCCACACGCTGAGCGTTATCTCGTGTTCGCCCTTGCCAAAAATCCGGTTGCAAGCCTCGTAGATAATCCAACCGCACGTGATAAGAAGTAGGAAGGTCTCGAACAGCGCAGCAAGGTTTTCAATTTTGCCATGCCCATAGGGGTGTTCTTTGTCGGCGGCCTTGCTGCTAGCGTGCACGGCAAACCACGTGACGAGCGCGGCCATGAGGTCGAGCGCCGAGTGCGCCGCCTCGGCCAAAATACCCAATGAACCGGTCATAAGTCCAACGATAATTTTCATCAACGTGAGGCCAACCGCTGCAATCACAGAGTTCTTGGCAACGCCGTTTTTCTCACGAGCGGCGCAGGCATCATCTAGCTGACAGAGTTGCTCGTTTTGTTCCATCTGATTTGACTTCAATTTCGTGTTAAATAAATACAATTTTTCCGGACAAACCAATTGTCGAGCGTTAAGTGTTTGTGAATTTCCTCACACCAAAACGGCATATTCCTGTATGACGAATCATCGAATAATAATCGGTGACTGCCGTCTGATGCATAGAGTTTGCGACGCGAGCATCGAACTTGTCGTGACCGCGCCTCCTATGTGGAACTCTGTTGAGGACGCTGACGCCGGTGGCACATATGAGAACTATGTCAACACGCTCAATCTGACGTGGTCAGCGTGCATGCGCGTGTTGCGCGAGGGTTGCCGCCTGTGCGTATGCGCCGGCGACCACTTCATTCGCCAGAATGAATACGGACGGTTTAAGGCAGTATCGCCGCGCACAGAGATTGTGCGGTTTTGCGAGGCAATCGGATTCGACTTCATGGGCAGCATCGTCTGTCAGCGCTTCACCCCGCAGCGGACATCGGCGGGAACGTTCATCGCCGGGTCGTATCCGTATCCGCGCAATGGCATCATCAAACTTGACTGCGCGCACATCCTCGTCTTCCGCAAACCGGGCGAGGCGCCTCCCATCACGAAGGAGATGAAGGACGCGTCGCGAATGACGCGCAAGGAGTGGACGACGTTTTTCAACGGGCACTGGTATTTGCGCGAATCCCACCACACGAGTTTGACGCAGATGCCCGCCGCGATTCCTGACCGCCTCATCCGAATGTTTTCGTTTGCGGGCGAAACTGTGCTTGACCCGTTCGGCACCGATGGAACGACGGCGACAGTGGCGGCGCAACTTGGGCGTCAGTCGGTCTCGTATCGCCCTACCCGCGCCGGTGTCTCGGAAGTCGAAAACCGTGTACTCGAGTTCAATCTGCTTGATAGTCCGCTCATGGTGTCGGTGCAGACGGAGCGCCGCGAGTTGCGCAACGGCCTGAGCGAGGCGCTGGCGAAGTTGCCCTACATTTACCGCGACCCGGTCATCAAGACCACGCCGCCACACAAAAGCAAATCGGACAATGACAACAGCAATGACACAACGGAAAGCTGATTTCTGGTGGCGATTGCTACGGCCACATTCACTGACCGCGACATTCATTCCGTTCATGCTCGGCGTCGCCCTTGTGTGGACGCGAACCGGAACGCTCGGCAGCCGACCGTGGCTACTCGCGGCAATGCTCGCGGCAAGCCTGCTGATTCAAATCGCCACAAACCTGTTCAATGAATACTATGACTACGCCCGCGGACTGGACACGGCGGCGTCCGTTGGCATCGGAGGCACAATTGTGCGCGACGGCGCGTCGCCGCGCTTTGTGTTGACGCTGGCGCTGTTGTGCTACGCAGTGGCGGGCACGCTGGGCATCGGGATTTGCGCCGCAACTAGCTGGCTGCTGATTCCGGTTGGCGGCGTCTTCATGCTGATCGGCTACCTATACACGGGCGGACCGCTGCCCATCGCGGCAACGCCGTTCGGCGAACCTATCGCGGGCTTGTCGATGGGGACAGGCATCGCGGCCATTACGAGCTTCGTGCTGTCGGGCAAAGTCCCATGGAGCGTCATCGTGGTGTCGTTGCCCGTGGCGGCACACATCGCTCAGATACTGACCGCAAACAACATCCGCGACCGTGTGGCCGACCAAGCGCACGGACGGCATACTCTTGTGATTCTTTTGGGGCATAAACACGCTGTTTGGTACCTTGCAGGCGTTTTTGTGGCGACACATATATTCGTCATTGGGTTGGTGCTATCGGGCATTATAGGCGGTTGGAGCCTGCTGTGTTTAGCGGCACTGCTCCCGGCGTGGAACGCGACACGGGCTTTCCGCCGCGACGGCCAAACGCCCGCCGAGATGATGCCTGCGATGCGGGCGGTGGCGCAGACCAACAGCATCTTCGGCCTTCTGTATATTCTCGGAATTTTGCTCTGAGTCACGACGGTGGCGCATGAACCGCCGAAAACGATTGTATTTTTCTGTGATTATGATGAGGATGGTTAGGTGACTTGAACGGCACAATGCGCGCGGCGATTATGTTGCCGAGCCTGTATGTGACAATCACGATTTTGTCGAATATTAGCAGTCTGCGTATCATTACGGTGCTGGGCGCATCGATGGACGCAGGCACGTTGCTGTATCCATTCTCATTTACGATGCGCGACCTGATTCACCGCGCACTGGGCACAATGGCCGCTCGCCTGACAATCCTGTTGGCGACGGTGCTGAACACGTTGGCGTTCGTGGTGTTCTGGATTGTGTCCAATGTCCCCCCGGACCCGCAGGTCGGCGAGCAGACAGAGTTCGGCAATGTGTTGCTGCCGGGCGCGCGAATCGTCCTTGGCTCGACCATCGGAATGTGCGTCTCGGAACTGATTGATACCGAAATCTACAATGCGGTGCGGCGGCGGCTTGGCGAGCGCCATTTGTGGGCACGCGTCGCCGTGAGCAATGCCTTCTCGATTCCCATAGACTCGTTTTTAATGGTCTTCATCGCCTTTGCGGGTACGATGCCTCTGTCGGTTTTGATTGAGATTACGGGCGTGAACATCATCATCAAATATATTGTTTCGGCATTTTCTTTGTTCTGGATTTATGGTGTTCGCCGTGGCGAATCCTGATTTTAGTTTGTTTTAATTCCGCTTTTCGCGGTCACACTTTCCTATACAAAAGCGTTCTCCCGGGGAGTCTTTCGACTCCTCGGGAGAATTGCTTACTGCTTAAGCAGGGTATGGGGTCTTCGGTTTAGAAGAGTTCCCAGACTTCCGCGTAGCGGGAGTATGTACCGGTTGCTGTTGCAGTCTGTCCGCTCGAGACGGTGACCTTAATGGGCGCAGGCGAAGCCCAGCGAACCATACCGAGGTCAGAGAAGATAACGGTGTATTCATCCGGATCGAGGTCGGCAACTGTCGCACCGGACTCGTTCCATGTCGCTCCACCATCGACGCTCCACTTTGCGCCTTCGGAAACGGCAGCAGCCGGTTCGATGGAGACGCTGATGGAACCTGTGCTCTCGTCGTAAACACCGACAAGTGTCTTGGAGTCGTTGTTACCAGTGATGGTTACAGTCATGTCAGCGGGTTTTACCCAATCGGCGACTTCCGTGAAGGACACGGTGTATTCGCCGGCTTCAAGCTTAAGGGTTTGACCACTGTTGAAGAGACCATCGATACCACTGACTATCCACTTGGCTTCCGCAGGACCGTCGATGACGACTGTCAATGTACCAACTTGCCTGTAGGTACCGGTCAGGACGAGACCTTCGGTTGTTGTGAGGTCAACGGCCATATCATCGGGCTTCTGGTAGCCAGCAACATCCTTGAAGGTAACGGTGTACTGACCGAACGGAACATCAGCTTCTGTTGCGCCAGAGGCGTTCCAGGAGGAGATGGCTGTCGGAGACATTGCGCTATTGACGAGCATCCAACCACCAAGAGGTGCGGCACCTTCAGGTGCGAGGTTGACTGTGATATCACCGACCTTCGCGACATAGGTACCTTCGGCGAGCGTGTATTCACGTTCGGCTTCAGGAACGACCACAGAGGCGGGTGTGAAGTAACCTTCGACATCCTTAAAGAGGATGGTGTTGTCGGCGGCTTGAGGGGCAAAGCCCGCACCGGCGGCAAACCATGTTGTACCACCATCGGGGCTCCACTGAGCGCCTTCAGGTGCACCGGGCATGTTGACTGTGAAGGCAACAGCGCGTTTGTACACACCGAGTGTCGTGTTGCTATAGCTGCAACCAACAAGGAAGTCACCCTTCTCTGTGTTGGTGTAAGCGATATCGCAATAGTCGCCGGCAAAAGTCTGAATGAGTTGACCGGAGTCAGCTCCGAAGACCTGAATAAATTTACCACCGGCAAGATTGGTCGTATAAACAACCGTGTTGTCTTTGGCAATGTAGTAGATACCTGCTTGTTGACCACCATTTACAGGTGTGCAAAGCTCAGATGCCTGAATGACATTGTAGGTCACAGGATCAAAGACGAGCTTCATGATGCGCTTGTAAGCGTTATCAAGGATAAACACTGTATCGGTTGTGGCAGCACAGGCACTACGAAGGTGCTGAGTGAAGCCTGCAAGAGAAACAGAGCCTTTTTCTGCGCCTGTAACTCCGTCAATAATCGTCATGTTACCAGGAATTACCAAGGAGACAAGGCCGAAGTCACCATTGGGGAATGTCACAACGGACGCGTAACGGTTGGTTGTCGGACGGACACCATCTGTACCAAATGCTGTGTCAGTTGTTCCATCTTCTTTGGTCTTGAAGGAGAAGTTGTAGCCACTATCCTGATGAAGGAGCATACCACCGTCAATTGCCGGAGTAAGTCCAATCATACCGTTTGTGCCACCGGCTGTCCACTCCGCAGGCCACAGACCGAAGAAGCTCTGAACCGCGACTTTGATGTCGGAGGCTGCAGGAACTGTCGCGTTGTTGAAGGGGAAGGTAACAACACCACCGCTACCCATACCATAGGGGGCATCACCGAAGGCACCATAACCACCAATATAGACATTATGGGCTTTATCGAAATCAAGACGACTCCAGTTGGTGCGATATGCCTGAGATTGAGAAATTGACTCAGGCGCAACAACGACGTCTTTGTACTTCATCCAGTCAACAAAACCAGCAACCGGTGTATAGGCGGCGCTCTTTGTAACTGACACGCCTTCAGTCATTGTCAGCGCGATTGCAGAGGGTGCTCTGTAACCGGAAAGTGATCTGAAGTTAATGACATAGTTACCGGCGGGAAGTGCCTCAAGGGTTGCGCCACTGGCGTTCCAATTCGTACCGTCAATGCTCCAAGATGTGCTTGTGGCAGGATCAAGGTTCACGGTGAGCGAACCGGCAACCTGACGCGTGAAGACTGCGTTGATTGTGTGGTCTTCTGTCAGGTTCTCGAAGGTGAAGGTTTCGGGGTTCGGAAGAACCGGGGCGCCATCAACTTCAAGGCTTGTGTAGTTGTAGAAATCGTCAGCTGCCATTGTGAAGGTCAAGCTTTCGCCAACTGTTGTGGTGATATCACCAGCGGGGGTGATTGTACCACCTTCGGTAGCGGTCGCTGTGACGGTCGGCTGCCAATATTCAGCTGTGAGAGCGACATCAGCAACTTCTTCGTTAACTGCGACGTCTTGCGAGGCAGGTGTATTCCAACCGGGAACCGGTTTGAAGGAAACCGTGACGGTTGTGCTGTCAGGATCAAGGATAAAGAATTCACCGGAATTTTTCCAAGTTGCTCCACCGTCAATGCTGAACTGAGGAGCATTAACTTCGTCGGCGCAAACCAGGTTAACAGTGAACTTTGTGCCCTTGACGAAATAGTCAACGGTTCTGTTGGTCTTGCAGACAAAAAGTGTTTCGTTAGCAACAGCTGTATCGGAAGGTGCGCCACTAATAACGATTGTTTGTTTCAGCGCACCAGTATCGGCATCGCTGATGTAAACTTTACCTTCGTCGCCAACGGCAAGGTTGACATCGTTGTAAAGAGCGTCATAGAAAACACCACCATTGTAGGCTGTGCTCTTCGCGGGAACGAAACCATTCACTGAGGAGTAAATGGCGTTATCCACGACAACAACCTTATCGATGCGTTTGTAGCCGTTGCAAACATAGATTGTACCATTGCCACGACCGCAAGCGTCACGGTTGCTCCACGTGGTGGGTCCGGAACCTGTGACTTTTGTGTCAGCGGTCTTACCATCTGCAGCGACTCTCAACGCATAGGTGCCACCGGCTGCGGGGATGCCAAGGATTGTACCATCAGCATAGCAAGCAATTGCCTGACGACCTTCGGAAAAGGTGAATGTACCCGTGGTACCCCATTCTTCAGCAAGGGTGCCATCATTATTGTATTTGAACATATCCTTGTTGTTTTCGAAAGCAACGCCACCATTGGGGAAGAAGTCCATACCAAGGAAGCCATAGGTACCGGCTGTGCCGGTTGCCAAGACTGTACCTGTGGTGGGGGCGGTCGCTTCGGCTGCGGCAACACGGAAGACGAATTTGGCTATACCAAGGTTGAAGTATAGGTTACCGTCATTATCGGTTGTCATACGGCTGATTGCCGCGGCGGTTGTCGTCAAATCGCTAAGGTCGTATGAACCGGCCTTTGTCCACTGATAAGCGGCTGCCGCAGGTTTCTCGGTGTAAGCATATGTTTTTTCGGTGGTGCTACCGGTTTCGAGCGTCACTTGTTCGAAGTCGGCGGGTATGGCCCAACCTTCAACGGCTTTGAACGTGATGGTCTGTTTGCCAGCCGTAAGGTTGGAAACGGTCGCGCCACTCTCGTTCCATGTTGCGCCTTTGTCGATGCTCCACTGTGCGCCAGCGGCGGGACCGGTCAGGGTCACTTTAAGGTCGCTGACTTTAACATACTCACCGGCGGCTTCGGCGACTGCACCGGCTTCGACGGTCACGGTCTGTGTCGCGGGTGTGAAGTAGCCTTCAACATCTTTAAAGATAACATCATAGGAACCAATATAGAGGTTGTCGATTTGGTCGCCACTTGCGTTCCATGCGCCAGCCTCATTGAGTTTCCATGCGCCTTCAGTTACACCGGTGAAGGTTGCCTTGACGGAGCCTTTAGCTTTTTCGGCATAGGCGTTCATTTGAAAGACGTTAGCACCATTGACATAGGCGAAGGTCTTGCCACCAATCCATGTCTGAGCCACAGTGTACTGCGAGCCACCGATGGCAAGAAGTGAGTAATCGGCAGCATCTGAAGCGTTGATGCTGTAGAGCTTGCCGGGCACTGCAAAATAGAGCATGTCGGAGACTGCGTCATAAGTAATCTGTGTGTTGACTTGCCAGGGCAATGTACCCAGTTCTTTATCAAAGAACATCTTGACGGTGGGGGTCGAGGACCAGTCGCCGTCAGTTGCTGTCATCTCAAGAACGGTGCCACCCTTGACGAAGAAAACCTTGTCACTTGCAGCGTCGGCACCAAACTTGGTAGCAGCGCTACGAATTGTACCGGCAACGGTTGTTCCATCATCGAGCACATAGCTACCACCGTTGGCGCAATTCTGGTCGAAGTAAACAGCAGCGCTGCTTGTCATACCGTCTGCGCTGACGATGTTATAGAAAGGAACATATTCAGGCGCGGCAGCGTGACCGAGACCGAATGTCAAAAGACGACCATCGCTCAAGGACGCAAGCGCCCCACGACGACCGACATTGTTCATTGTACCGTCGATTGCGAACGATTCGTCCACAGAACCATCAGCGGCATTCAGCTTCACGATAATGGCGGGGTCAGCATCGCTGATCGAAGCACCATCAGCTGCCATATATAGGGCAGCGCCGTCTTTGGAAATGGCGGTACCTTGCCAACCATTACCCATTTTGGCAGTTGCTGTATAAGAGACAGTGAATGTTGTCCCATCAACATTGCCATCAGCACCAATAGCGTATTTGGCAATATTCTTATTGCCGCTACTGGCAACATAGAGAGCCTGATTCGCGGCGAGCATACGAACGCCAGCGGCGCTCAAATCTGTCGTCTGCAAATCAGCCCATTCGGTCGCTGTCGCGCTGGCGGAACCAGCGAGAGCAACAGCAGCTCCCAAGGCTAAAATAGATTTATAACTTCTGAACATTTTCTCAATTGTTCTCCTTTTGGTTATAATAACTCTTCATTATATGTGTCATTGGCAAGTCTTGCGCGTGGATTTCCACGGCAATCACATGCCTCAGACCCTTTTGCTTTTTCTGTCCTTGGTGTCCCAAGCATCCTCAGTCAGAATCAGCGTTTGCCGTGCAAATCAGATGTCCCAAGCATCCTCTTAGCGTGGCGTCTTAACTATGTTTTTGTGTTGTGATGTCCCAAGCAACACGACCCAAAAACTAAGCACAATTTGATACAATAGTCTTGCGATAATTGTACCCTTTTGTTACCTATTAAAGATGTTATAGCACAAACGGCGCCGATTATGCAAGCTTTTTTTTCAAAAAAAATCATTTTTTTCCTTTACGCCGTGATTACCTTATATATTATTGAGGCTTGTCTGTCTTGTCTCTTTATCCCATAACAACTAAAAAATCCTCCGAGACCCGTGTTTATGTGTCTCGGAGGATAATGCTTTATTCTATTAAAAAGAGCTATTACTTGTCGGCTTTTTTCTCTTCGTTTTTGGCATAACGCTGACGGAACTTATCAATACGTCCGGCGGTGTCGACAAAGCGTTGCTGTCCTGTGAAGTAGGGGTGGCATGCTGAGCAAATTTCGACTTTGTATTCCGACTTGACTGAACCTACCTTGAATGTATTGCCACAAGCACAGGTGACTGTCGCCATAACATGCTTTGGATGAATGCCTTTTTTCATATTTGTTTCTCCATTTTGATAGTCGCCGGCGTCACTACGAGGCAGATAAGCCTACGCAATTTGTACGGCGCGAATGTTGCAAGTGTCATTTTACAGAGTCCTTCGACAGGTATTCACAAAATATGCCCAAGTTTTTATCGGGTGGGCAATCTCACCAATCTTCATTTGTATTATATGCTCTTATGGATAAGAACCTGAAAGAACTTGTGTCGTGGATGCGTAGCTGCGCGAACGCGACAAACGCGGCGGGGATGGCCCGCTACGGCATCGCCTCGAAGGGACTGTTGGGCATCTCGATGCCGGTGCTGCGCGCCAAGGCCAAGGAAATTGGCAAGAATCATGCTCTTGCGGTTGCTCTGTGGGAAACCGGATACCACGAGGCGCGGATTCTCGCGCCGCTGATTGCCGACCCGGCCGAGGGCAATGACGCTTTGCTCGAACATTGGGTTGCGGATTTTGATTCATGGGATGTTTGCGACCAAGCATGCAACAATTATATTTATCGTTGCGACGGAACGCCCGAACGCGCGGCACGTTGGTGCCGATGTGAGAGTGAGTTCACCCGTCGCGCGGGGTTTGTCCTGATTTGTTCGCTGGCGTGTCATGCCAAAAAGATGCCGGACGAGGACTTCTTGCCTTATCTGGATTTGATTCGTGAGTATTCGCAGGACGAGCGCAATTTTGTTCGCAAAGCGGTGAACTGGGCGTTGCGCGACATCGCCAAGCGGCGCGTGGGTGTTCGCCCGCAGTGCATGGAGTTGACGAACGAGTTGATTGCCTCGCGCGACAAGACGGCGCGATGGATTGGCCGTGACGCGAAGGCAGATATCAGCCTGAAGATTGCTCGCGAACAGTGCAAGAAGAACACACAGGGATAAAGAACTATTTTTGTGTGTTGCACGTGTGAGATTGTATTTTGTTTTTTAAGGATAGAGGTAAAATTATCATGACAGCTAATGACAAGTTTGCGCAATTGCGCGGCGCAATCGAAGAGTACGTTGACAATCATCGTGACGCAATCGTCACGAGTTTGCATCATTTGTTTGACCATCCCGAGTTGAGTGGCGAGGAAGTCGAATCCGCCAAGTGGCTTGTTTCGCAAGCGCGCGAGGGCGGTTTGACGGACACAGTGATTGAGGGCATCGGCTCCTTGCCGACGGCGTATCAATGTACCCGCGACAGTGGCGCCCCCGGCCCGCATATCGCGTTTTTGTCCGAGTACGACGCGTTGCCGGGCGTTGGTCACGGATGCGGCCACAACATGATTGGCACCGTTGGTGTTTTTACGGCTCGGGCATTAGCGTCCGTGTTGCCGCAGGTTGGCCGCGGCAAGGTGAGCAACATCGGCACTCCGGCAGAAGAAACGTTTGGCGGCAAAATCACGATGCTGCACGAGGGCGCGTTCAAGGGGGTGGATGCCGCGCTGATGATGCATCCGGGTTTGTACACGGAATTCGATTACAAGACCCTTGCCTGCACAACGCCGGACATTGAGTTTTTTGGCAAATCCTCCCATGCCGCCTCGTGCCCGTGGAATGGCGTGAACGCTTTGGACGCGATAATTCAGTTGTTTGTGATGGTTGACGCGATGAAGAAACAGTTGCCACTGTCGACACGCTGCCCGGGTGTGATTCTCAATGGTGGCGAGCGGGCTAACATGGTTCCGGATTATACTCGCGCCCACTTCTCAGTGCGTGGAGCGACGAAGGACGAGATGTTTATGGTGCAGGAGAAACTCATCAATTGCGCCAATGCCGCCGCACTGGCGACGGGTTGCAAGGTCAAGGTGACCGAGGATCCAAACGCGTACTATGATTTATGCGCTGACAAGCAGTTGGCGGGTTGGTATCAGGAATTGTGGTCAGAACTCGGCGGCGAGCCGCCGATGGATCATCCGGTGCCGCATGGTTCGGTTGACATTGGCAATTTGAGCTACGAGTTCCCGTGCTTGCATGTGAATATCCGCATTTCGCCGACGACAGCGATGGCGGGTCACAGTGTTGAGTTTGGCGAATGCACATTGACGCCGTTCGCGGAAGAACAGATGTTGCGCACCATCAAGACGCTGGCGCTGACAGGTCTCAAACGGCTGTTGGCGGAATAGCTCATCCCGCGACAAACAAATTGCGGCGTGCCCCCACTGACAGGGACACGCCGCTTTTCAATTTCGAGAGAACGACTCGTAATTATTCGTTCATTGCCTTAAGGCGTTTTTCAAGTTCTTTTTTGTACTCGTCCATATCGACGACCTTGCGGGCGACACCGCAAATCATTGCGGCCTGTGCCACGGCGGGTGCTTCCCAAAGCAGGACGCGCTTGTCGAATGGCTTGGGAATGAGGTAGTCCATGCCGAACTCGAGGCTGTCGATGTTGTACGCGGCGAGTACGTCAGCGGGGACAGGCTCGTGGGCGAGGGCGGCTAGAGCGCGAGCGGCGGCCTCCTTCATTTCCTCGGTGATGCGGCTTGCGCGCACATCGAGAGCGCCACGGAAGATGAACGGGAATCCGAGCACGTTATTAATCTGGTTGGGATAGTCGCTGCGGCCGGTTGCCATATAGGCATCGGGGCGAGCGGACTTGGCGTCCTCGTAGCTGATTTCGGGGATGGGGTTGGCCATCGCGAAAATAACAGGGTTTGGCGCCATTGTCTTGACCATGTCTTTGGAGACCGTGTTGCCCTTGGACAAGCCGAGGAAAATGTCAGCTCCGACCATGGCTTCGGCAAGCGTTTTGCAGTCTGTTTCGACAGCGAAACCGCGCTTCTGTTCGTTGATGTCGGTGCGCTTGGTGCTGATGACACCCTTGCTGTCGCACATGATGATATTTTCGCGTTTGATGCCGAAGCGGCAGTAGAGACGCGCGCAGCTGATGGCCGCGGCACCGGCGCCACTGATGACAACGCGGACTTTGCTCAAATCTTTACGTCCCGAAAGCTCGCAGGCGTTGAGCAACCCGGCCGCGCTGATGATGGCGGTGCCATGCTGGTCGTCGTGGAAGATGGGAATGTCGCACATCTCGATAAGGCGCTGCTCGATTTCGAAGCACTCGGGCGCCTTGATGTCTTCAAGATTCACGCCACCAAAAGTGGGTTCCATAAGCTTAACGGTGCGGATGATGTCTTCGATGTTCTCCGTGTTGAGTTCGATATCGACGGCGTCGACATCGGCGAAGCGTTTGAAGAGAAGGGATTTGCCTTCCATAACGGGTTTGCCCGCCAGCGCGCCAATGTTGCCAAGTCCGAGAACGGCGGTGCCGTTGGTGATGACCGCGACGAGGTTGCCACGGCTAGTGTATTTGTAGGCATCTTCGGGGTTTTTCTGAATCTCGAGGCAGGGAGCCGCGACACCCGGAGTGTATGCCAAGGCAAGATCCATCTGTGTGACGGCGGGTTTCGTCGGGATCACCGAGATTTTACCCGGGACCGGTTCGCTGTGATACTTCAATGCTAATTTGTTATAATCGGGAGACATGGTATTCTCTTATCCTTAAAAATCAATCATCGCGACAGGTCAGTGCGGCACACTGACACGCGGATGACAAAATCGTCCGAACCTTTACGCCTGTTATAAGACCGGTGCAAAAGCGTCTGGCTTAAAACTATACGCATGAATCGGCGAATTTATCATTTTTTACTACTTTTTATCATTTGCCAAAAATGGAGACGGGTATATTATTGCAAATTCATAGGAGGTACGATTATGTTCAGAGCTATGATTTGTTTGGCAGCCGCCGGGCTAATGACGGGGTGCGCTCCGTCGCCGTCGGCACAAAACGGAGGGGAGACGCCATCGGCAAATGAAACGACAACAACACTGACAGTGTCAACAGCAAAGGAGTTTGTCGCTCGATTTGATGGAAACGCCACGACCGGGTATATTTGGTCGTACAAGATGGCCGAGGAAGGCATTGTTCGGGAAACGAAGAATCGCTATCTTACTGATAATTCAAGAGTATTGTGCGGTGCGCCCGGGGTGTTCGAGTTTACGTTTGTCGGTGTAAAACCCGGGGCGGTGGATTTGAATTTCGCTTACGCGCGGCCGTGGGAGAAAACGACGGAACCCATCACGACGAAGACTTTGCGCTTGAAAGTTGCGGAAGATTTGTCCGTCAGCGAAGAAAAGTAGTTTTGGCATTTTGCCCACAAAATGTGAGCGGCGCTCCGGAACATCATCCGAAGTCGCCGCTCATTTTTTATTATCGCGTCGCGTTTACGAAAACGCGAGCGATGCTATTATTTGCTTGTCTTTTTGCCAAACTCGGGGTCGATTGGCGCGAAGCACAACGCGATTGCGCCGGGGATAATCATGGCAACAACGCAGACGAAGAAAAGCGGATAACCGGCCGAGGCGGCAGCCATACCGGCAGGCATCAGGTCGAGCACGGCCGGGCTTTTGCACAGGTCGTAGATCGCGCCACTTATCATGCCGGGAAGCATCATGCCGAGCGCCATGAAGCCCGTACAAATGGCGAAGTGCGAAGTTTTGTTTTCGCTCTCGCCCGCGATGTAGAGCATGTAAATCATGTAGGCGGTGAAGCCGATACCGTATCCGAGCTGCTCGCCACCAACGCACAACAGCACTGTGGTGAAGTCGGTCGGACGGGCGTAGGCTAGGAAAACATAAAGCAAGTGGTTAAGGTTGATGGTCAGGAACATCCACCAAATGCATTTCTTGAGTCCGTACTTGGAGGCGATGAAGCCGCCCGTTATGCCGCCGATGAGCAGGCAGAGGACGCCAAGGGTGCCATACGCCGCGCCATATTGCGACAAGGTCAGACCGAGCGCGCCTTCGTCACGGGGTCCAATCAGGAAGGGACCGCTCAGTTTGATGAGCATGGATTCGCCCAGACGATAGAGTAGCAGCAACGCAATCATGCGCAGGATACCGGGCTTCTGGAAGAATGAGATGAAGACATCGTCGAAGGCCATCCCGGACAAACGCGCGGCGCCATGCAAGGCACTGAGCATGAGGTTGCCGACGGGCTTGGCGGTCATGAGCAGAATCATCGTCACAATGATAAGGAAGTCCGCGCCAAAGGTGAAGACGTCGGCGGGGATGGTGGTGTCGGCGGCAGCCAACGAGCGCACCATGGAGTGGCCGCCATGAAGCAGAAGCCAGAAAACCCACGCAATCATCACCACTGACCAGACCTTTTGACCGGCGGACGCCTGCATGAAGCCGATCCCTTTTTCGTGCGAGTTGTTGCGGCCGGAGAAGAAGTACGTAACAAACCAAATGAGCGCCAATCCAATGGCTCCGCCAATGGCCTTGATGACGAACATCTTGCCCGTGTTCGCGGCTAGCGCGGCCGAGAGAGCGGTCTTGAGGGCGTCGGCATCACCACCGGCGCTCACGCCAAGAATGCCGGACATCGTGACGGGGAAGCACACCGCAAGGAATTCGGCCACACCGTAGAACATGCCTATGCACGCGAAGATGGGCACGAGGATGGAGAGTGCCAACCCACCGGCGGCACGCAGGAAGGGCGCGGGTTTCTCGCCCTCATGCAGCATCGGATGATCGATGGACGGCTTGGGCAGGACGAACATATGATACAGCGCGATGCAAACAAAAAGAATACCACAGAGGACAAAGCAGCTCATCCAGCTCATGGGGATGTTGCCGGACTTGGCAAGGAAAACCGCCTGAACAGGTTGGTTGAGTTTCTCGTTGACCTTGATAACGACATCCTGTGGTTGATCCCAGTTCTCGGGGGTGAAAACAAGACGGTCACCGCCTTCCATCGTCACAAGGCGCTCGTTGCCAATGGGGAAAAACGTGTTGTACCACTTGGACGGATTGACCGCGACCGAAACAATTGTCTCGGGTTTGTCAGGCTTGTTGGTGAGGCGAAGACCGACGGCGGCGGTGGTGCCGGCGTCCATGCGCAGTGTCTCGGCCGGATCCAGAATCACAAACGGGTCGGCGACTTTGGCAATCTCGCGAATCTGTTGAACCTCGCCTGCGGCGTGTACATCAATCGGCACGGGAGTCGGTCCGGTATGTGTTTCGACATAACCCGCCAACGCAGGCAGGAAGCCCATACCGAAAATCATAGCGAAACGGTAGAAGGTCGAGCGAATACCGGTGAAGAATGTCTGATGGTGCGGACTGAGTCCGAGCATATAAAACCCGTCGGCGGCGATGTCGTGTGTCGCGCTGGCAAAGGCGATGATGGTGAAGACGCCAAGCGAGCCGAGCCACCACACCGGCGTGTTCAGGGTGAAGGCCATGACAAGGAAGAAGATTCCCATCAGCAACTGCAACCAAGTCGACCAGTTGCGCTTGGTCCAATACAAGTCCACCAAGGGGCTCCACAGGGGCTTGATGACCCACGGCAAGTAGAGCAGACTGGTGAAAAGAGCGATGTCGCGGTTGCTGACACCTAATTTCTTGTACATGGCAACCGAAACGGTCATCACAAGCACATAGGGAATACCTTCGGCAAAGTAAAGTGAGGGGACCCATGACCAGGGATTGCGTTCTTTTTTGGAGGACGATTCCGCAACCATTTTGGTCTGCGAACTGTTGTCAGACATATGAGAAACCTTCTTTGCAAAAACTTAATCTGTTTATCATCTTAACGCATTTTATTGTTGCAAGTCAAGTACAGAATAAAAGTTTTTGTATTATCACTAATTGGAGACAGTTGATAGCTATGGAAAAAATGGAAGATTTAGTGATTCGTCATTTCAACGACAACGATATGTTTTGCCGTCGCAATGGAATTCGCATTACAGAGAAGCGCGAGGGTTATGCCCGCGCGGAAGTCCTCATCGAGAAACATCACGTCAACGGCATGAACAATGTTCAGGGCGGCGTGTTGTTCACACTGGCAGATTTTGCGCTGGCTGCTGCCGCTTGCACCGATGTGGGGCGTGGCGTGTCGATGCACTGCTCCATCACCTATTACAAAACCGGCAAGCTTGGCGACCTTATTATTGCCGAGGCAGTCGAGGATAATCGCACCCGTCGCACCGCGACGTGTCTGGTGCGCATCCATACGCAGCGCAAGAAAGATGACGGAACAACGGAAGATATCACGCTCGCTCACGCGGAAGGAATCGTCGCGCTGTTTGACATCAAACTTGGTCCCGATGGCAAATAGTCGGCGGCTGAGATACTTTTTTTGACATAAAGTCAGCGACCGTTTTTAGTTTAATACCATATGGCTCCTGTAGATATAAACAAAGAGTTTTGCATCGAGAATAAAGTCGCGCAACAATCAACGTCGCCCCGTCTGATTTTGCTTTGGTTCGTGCTTTCGGACCTCATCGGTATGACGCTTGGCGTGTGCGCGGCGTACTTCATGCGCTTTGGCACAGGCGTCATTGAACTCTCGGGCAACTATACCCCGAAACATTACGTTGAGTTGTTTGCCATTGCGGTGCCCGTGTGGCTGTTCTGGCTTGCGCGCGGCAAGTGCTACGACTTTCTGGGACGCGCGTTCAACCGCAACATCATGCGCAACATTACTCGTGCTTGCTTCAAGGCGACACTCACCTTTGTGGTAGTTCATTTCTTCACACGCAACCTCGAATTCTCACGTTATGTTTATCTGTTCGCCTTCTTGGGGTCTGTGTTTTGCATTGGCGTGATGCGCTTCATCACCGACCGTCTGTTGGGTTTCTTACGTCATCGCGGAATCGTGATACCGCCCAAAGTCGCCATCATCGGATTGCACGATTTGGGGGCGGATTTAGTGGCGAGCGTGGAGAGCCACGCGTATCTGAATCTCAGCATCGAAGGCTTTATTCGGCTGAACAACGACGCGGCAACGGAGAAATCTTTTGCCGGCAAGGTTGTCCTTGGATCCATCGCCGATTTGCCCGCAATCGCGGCGTTTTACGGTTTGAGCGAAGTCATTGTGAACGCGCCCGAATTGTCCGCGGATGAGTTGCTGGATTTGGTTTATGAGGGCGAGAAGAATTTACTGACGGTACGCATCGCGCCCAACCTGTTGCAGGATCGCCTGATTAATCTCGAAGTCGAACAGGTGGATTCCATTCCGCTATTTGGTCTGAAAGAAACGCCGCTCAACGGTCGCAGTTACATTGCCAAACGCGTGTTCGATTTCTTTGCCTCGACCGTTCTGTTACTGCTGTGCGCTGTGCCGATGGCCATTATCGCGCTGCTGATTTGCTTCAATTCGCGGGGTGGCGCCATCTATTCGCAAAAGCGTGTTAGCCTCGACGGGCGCGAATTCGACATCTACAAGTTCCGCACGATGCGCATTAACGATGACCTGACGCCGACACGCCCCAACGATTCGCGCATCACGGGCATTGGCCGCTTTTTGCGTGCGACGAGCATTGATGAGCTTCCGCAGTTGTGGAATGTTTTTATTGGTGACATGAGCTTGGTCGGTCCTCGCCCCGAGCGCCCGCACCTCGTCAACGAACTGCGCGACCGTGTTCCACGCTATATGAGCCGTTTGCGTGTTCCGGCCGGCATGACCGGTCTGGCGCAAATCAACGGTTTGCGTCAGGGAACATCGCTCGAACGGAGAGTCTCCTACGATTTGTATTATATTGAAAACTGGAGTTTTTGGTTAGATATAAAAATTTTGCTGCTGACGGTTGTCTCTTTCCGCCGCAACGCATATTGATAAATGGATGAGTGAACAGATGCCTCCGGTCTTTACGCCCGTTGTTGACCCGAAGATATTAGTCATCATTGTCAATTGGAACAAGATTGACATGCTTGACCCGCTGCTAGCGAGCCTGCCACAACAGCAGGGGCGCTACTCGTTTGATGTTCTGGTCGTGGACAACGCAAGCACTGATGGCTCGCAAGAGATGGTGCGGACGAAGTATCCGCAGGTGATGATGCTCGAGAATCCGACGAATATCGGCGGCACAGGCGGCTTCAACACGGGGATGCGCTGGGGGCTTGAGTCGCAGAGAGATTACGATTTTCTGTGGTTGCTGGACAACGATGTGATTCTGCATCCGCATGCGCTGGATGGCCTGATGGATGCCATCGAGACACTGCCGCATACGGGACTGGCAGGCTCGACGATTTTGATTATGGACGACAATGAGCTTGTACAAGAGGCAGGCAGCGATATCAACTGGCATCGCGGAACGCTGATGAGTCGCGGAATTGGACGCTTCGATGCGTTGGAACCCGGTGGACTGTGGGAAGTTGACTATTGCGCGGCTTGCTCGCTGTTGGCACGTGTCAAGGCCATTCGCGAAATCGGGATTTGGGACCCGGCATATTTTCTGTACTGGGATGATATTGACTGGGGCATTCGCTTCAATCGGGCTGGCTGGCGCGTGGTCAGCACGACCGCTTCGCAAGTCGAACACGCCAACTTCAACGTCCGCCGTGCCCGTCAGGGCTTGAGCAGTTTTTATCTGTGTGTTCGCAATCCGCTCTACTGCCTGCAACGCTATTCCATCGGTCGTTGGTGGCAGCCGCTGATGTTGTTCCGGTTGTTCACGGGCTTTATGCGTTTCGCCTCCAACCTGTCCTCCATCGGCTACAAGGCCAAGGCGGCAGCATGCCGTCGCGGTTTGCGCGACTTCCTTGACATGCGCTACGGCGCTCCCCCCGAGGATTTGTGCAAGGGTATCGAGGACAACGCTGAGGAATGGCACACGGAATTGCCGGAGAGAATTAGGAATAAATCATTCCGCAAAATTCTGTTGCTCAGTGCCGACACGCCGGATTTCACGCTCGAAATCGAGAAGAAATTACATGAAATGTTTCCCGACACGAAGACAACAATTCTCGTTTTTTCTGAAGCGAATTCGTTCGGCAATTTGCCCAATGTGAAACATCTTTTCCTGAAGAGTTTTTCGCGGCGCCTGCGTGTCAGCCTTTCCGCGCTGACCTATGACGCCGTGGCAGTAGCACACTCCGAGAGCCGCCTGATTGCGGAACGGCTGGCGCCAAGACTGTTTGTCTTCAATCACGACTTGACGTTTTACACGGCCAGTCGCTCATGGTTGCGCATCATCGCCCGCATCTGCATGCGCCCGGTGATTTGGCTTGTGGCGTTGTGGATGACCATCAGCACCATCATCACTCACCGCCCGACCGATGTCAACTATCACACCTTTTATCCGTTCATGCGACCCACCAACACCTTCGCGGCGGGCGAAGTCTGGGAGAAGTGGAAACCCGCGCGCAAACACACCCTGCTGTATCGTCTTTGCCGCTTGGTTGTGGGAATCATTACGCTGCCGCTGGTTTTGTTGTGGATGATTATTCCGTTGTTTTTGATGCCGTTCTTCAACATGATTGAGCGGCGCCTTGGCAAGACGCAGAAGACCGACAAGCAGCCCCGCCCCGTGGCGTATGTTCCGAACGTCAAGGAACAGGAAAAGAAGCCGTAGTATGAGCGAGGAGACACGCAAGCGCCCCGACATCTCTGTTGTCATCGCGTTTTACAACCGCCTCGACTTGCTCGACCGCTGCCTCCAATCCGTTCTATCGCAGGAGTTGCCTGACGGAAAAAGCTTTGAGGTAATCGCGGTGGATAACGGCAGCACGGACGGCACCCGTGAACGACTTGCGGAATATGGTGATTCGATTCGTTTGCTTGACTGTGCGACACGCGGCCCATCCGCGGCTCGCAACACCGGCATTCGTGCGGCACAAGGCGATGTTGTCGTTTTCACGGACAGCGACGCCGTGCCCGAACCGAACTGGTTGCGCAATCTGACCGAGCCGTTCGGCGACTCGCAAACAATTGGCACGGGGGGACGCATCGAGGCACTGGTTTGGGAACGCGGTGTGGAGATGTGGTTCCAGATGGCGGGCATGCTCAATCAGCGCAAATGCTTCGAGGGGATTCTGTGTTTTCCGCCCTACTTCGCGACCGCCAACACCGCATGGCGCCGCGAGACGCTGCAAGCTGTCGGCGGATTCAACGAGGACATCTGGTGGTCGGAGGACTGCGATCTTGGCTGGCGCATTCGCGAAAAAGGTGGCAGCATCGTTTATGTTGACGCGGCTGTTATTCGCCACGCGCACCGCAACACCATTATCGGATTTATGCGCCAGAGCATGGGCTACGGCGAGGCGGCCGTGCGCGTCTTTGCCGCGCATCGCGACAAGATGGGCGCCCGCTACTTTATCGCGTGGGATTCATACGCGAAATTTCTCTTCCTGCCCTTTCGCTGCTTGCTGACACTTATCTTCGCCCACAACTCATTCCAGCGCCGCGCTCCATTCTACGAATGGCTATGGCGGGCCGCCAACATCTACGGCAACCTACGAGGCTCGCTGCGCTACCGCGTCCTGTTCATCGCCTGACGCACCAAACCCCAAAATATGCTAAGCGCGGAAAACCGTTTGTTGGTCTTCCGCGCTTGTTTGATTTAGCTGTTGTCTGTGTTGCCTATTTGGTGATACCCGTGATGGCACGCAGATAGTATCCGGAGGGATGGTTGGCCGATTCGATGACCAAAGACTTGATTGTCTTGTCAGGCATAGGATTCGTCCATGTGTAAGTGTGAAGAATGAGGTTTTGGTTCTCGTTGATTTTACCAAACTCCACAAGGTTCAACGCCGGATAATCCATCATATCGCTCGTGGTGGCGATTTCGCGATTCATGCGCAGCGGCACAAGCTGTTTGGAGCCGTCGGCATACTCAACGGTCATATTCGCAATGACTTCATCCGCCTTGGCAAACGCAGTCGCGGCGCCTGTCAGAGACAGATAGGACGCCGTAAGATTAATCGGGCATTCGAGTTTCGTGATGCCGCGATTTTTGTCGTTGCCTGTTTCCGTAACCGTGCGACCGGCAATGACAATACCCTCGGACTTGCCATCCATACGGACGCGGTCAGCCCAGAGTTGGTCTTTCATCGCGTCGACAAAACCAAGCTCCTTGGGGCCGCTGACGCCTTCGGGCGTGTTGAGCACAACAATAAAGCCGGGCTTGGTGGTTGACGGAATGGGATTCTCGCCCATCAAGCGTGTCAGATTCTTGGAGACATCAGTAATATTGGAACCCTTGACGGTTTTGCCGCCATTCCACATCTGCTCCGCCGCCCATGTGTAGGTCGAGTACTGACGACGCTCTTCGAAATAGCTCTTAGCGTCAAAGCTGTAGCCCGCCCACGTGGTGTGAATCATGCCGCGGGTCTTGCCCGTGCCTGCAGGATTCAGGATATTCATGACAGTTGCCTGAGCAAATTGGGTGATATTGTTAAGGTTGTACCATGAGCCGGAAAGATTGTCAAATCCGGCTTTGCTCTCGAGCCCAAGTCCGACAAACTTCTCGGGTTCCATTGGGTCGTAGTTCCAGTCGACCATCACAACATCCTTGTTGATGCCGTCGCGGCGCTTTTGGGCTTCGGCGACTGATGGCGCGTTGGCGGGGCCTTTGACTTCGCTAGAATGGAACAGCATATCCTGCCACATCCATGTCTCCGTGCCGCGCTTCTTGAGGAACTGATACCAATGCTCGACATCATTGATAACGATTTGCGTTTCGCCGAGCTTGATTGCTTCGGGGCGTAACGGGTAGATATTGAAGAGATTGACTTCATCGTGACCGATGTGGACGGCGCGGGGCTTGAACAGCGCGATGCACTCATCATAAACTTTTTCGCAAATCTCGTAGACTTCGGGATTGGTGACATCGTAGGCATAAGGATGCGATGGGTCATCGGCAAGCCGTGTCATGCTCGTGTAGTTGAGCAACCATTCGCAATGGCCGAGCGTATTGACCAACGGGATAATCTCGACAAATTCTTTGGCCGCCGCAGAGATGACCTGCTTTGCCAATTCGATATCCATACCGCGCATGGAGTAATACCGCGGGTCGCGCGATTTCCAATTGATGTAGGAGCATTCATAAACCATGGTATTGATTTTCAATTCGCCCATGATGTCGCGAATGACCTTTGTCTGAATGTCGCGAGCGCTCTCGCCATTACCCGAGAAACAGTGGATACCACGCACCGGCATATCCCCCCAGTCCTCGATTGTGGCGCAACGGAAAGCCTTGTCATCCGGGCGCATCAACTGGCGCAATGTGGCAGCGGCGCAAACAAGACCACTGGTCGTGTTGGATTCCGCGAGAACGCCCTTAGCGTCGACTTTGATTTGATAGTAATCATACTGGTGAGGCTTGACGGACACGTTGGGCTTGCAAACAAAGCGAATGGCCGCCTCGTCCTCGTCGTCGTTTTGCGCGGTGAGCATTACGCCCGAACGTTGTTGCACGACATCGATAAAGTTGTCACGCATAACACGCATGGAGGCTTCGAGCGCGTCTTCCTCGGCATCCTTGATGTCGCGACCATCGGGGCCATCGGCAGCGCCAAAAGTGGTGTCATCATCAACATCAACACTGACTGTCATGCCGCTTTTCATAGCAAGCTTCGCGCCATCAGCGCCCCATTCGCAATGCTTGGGAGTCGGGATAATAACATCCTTGGCAGCCTCGGGGATAGCCTTGACAGCCTCCTCGATTTTCAGCGGCTCAGGTGTGGTCATATTAAATTTAGGAGCCTCGGACGACTTGGCAAACTGAACCTCAATCGTGAAGTTGTATTTGAGCGGGAAATTGAAGAGGCTGCCCATGATGCCGCAGCAGAACTTCATGCGCGAATCAATTTCGCGGCCGCGATAGTCGCCAAACACACAGGGCAAACTACCACTCTGACGAATCTTGACATCGCCAAGGTTCGAGAAGATAACCATCTCTTTGAAGTCGGGAAGAATCGTGGGATTCTGATCTTTGTGCATCGGCATGAACGCGAAAATGCCGCTTGTGGTGCTGCCGTCCTTAAGAGTAGCACGCCATGAGCGCCCCGCAAACCAATCGTTCTCGACGGAGAAGGGGAATATCTGCATGACGCCGCGTGTGGCGGAAGTCGCCTCGGCCTCAACCGTAAAGCGAATCGTCCGGTCAGGCAGCGCCTCGAGTGTCTGTGTTCCGTCGTAGCATTCCGACTTGGTGCCGACAAGATGTGTCACCATCTTGGTGTGGTCGGGCGAAACAACGGTTTCCTCGAGCGGACGCAAAAGTTCATAGGAAAAGAAACGATGTATCCAGTCACTTTTTTTGACATGAAACTGCGAGTGATTGCTGAAAGGAATGCCATCAACAATCATGTTGATACCATACTCATCAAAGTTCGCCTTCACGCCGTTATTCTCGACATAAAGTTTGTCGCTTGTTTTGGTGGTTTTATCGCTACGCCCGCCCAGCCATTCGGATTCGGTAGTGGCTTCTTCAGCCGAGAAAACCGTGGTCGCACAGGTTAATGAAAGCATCATCAGTAGTAGTGAGTACTTTTTCATGTGGTGATATTTCTCTCCTTGAGTTGTTATAAAAAGTTCATTTTAGCTTATGGCAAATAGACAGATGAATTCATTATTGATGGTATATTTATGGATCTTGAAGAAAGTGATAAACTAATGATTCAATCTTACTGTGGGCTTCTCTGCGACCAATGTTCCTATAAGGGTTCGCTCAACTGTAATGGATGTTTGGCTCAAGCACCTGATATGGGGTGGGGTAAATGTGAGATTGCGCAATGCGCCATCGATTCGCACATCGAGCACTGCGGACAGTGCGCCAAATTTCCCTGTGACATGCTGACGAAATTCTCCTTTGACGAGGAGCATGGAGACAAGGGCGCACGCATCGAACAGTGCCGCCGGTGGGCTAAAAAATAAAAGTGGCTGGGGAGGAAGGGTTCGAACCTTCGAATGTCGGATCCAAAGACCGATGCCTTGCCACTTGGCTACTCCCCAACACTTAGCGCGTAGAAATTACCAGAAACTGCCGGAAAAATTCGGCATTATGCACAACCCTTATCGGACTAAAAGCATGAGGTGGCAACGACCACCCTTTTGGAACTGATAATAGTCGCCTTCGAGGGGTATGCCAAAAAACGGCGGAGGGTTCTTTGTTGACGTCCACTGATTCCAAACATCCCGCGTGATGACCACACCAACCGACGTGTTCTCATCATCAAGCGCCTTGTAAACAATGTCGCGTTCTTCGGGGACTGTGCCCGTCTCGCGCAGAGCACGGCCGGAATAGAAAACCAACGACGGCTCCTTGTAGCCAACCATGAACAGCTTGGAGTTCTCGGGCATGTTGGCAGCAATCCACTGACCAAAGGGCTTGCTCGGGCGCAATGGCTCGATCGACGGCAGAACCAAGAAGACCAACACGCACCACACGAACAAAATCCCGCCCATGCCTAACGCGACGGCAACCTTGATGTTGCGCTGCCACCAGAACACACAGGTCCAACACGCTAATATTATGCCGATAACCGCGCACAACACTCCCCAGAGAATGTGGCCCGTGCGCAAGTAGATGAGCGCCACAGGCAGACTCACGCTCAACACCGCGCCCAACACGCCAATGACAACGGCACCAATGCGCCAAAGAACGGTCACCGGAGTCAGCCACCATGCGCCCACCAAGGACATCAGACTCACGATTCCCAGAAGCGACGCAGGCCAACCCGTCTTGCGGATAATGACTGACGTCAGCAACGCCAAGAGCGAACAGACCAATAAAGACCACGCTAAATGAGTACGCGGGACCGGACGCCAAGAAACGATTTGCGGTTGACACGACAGGCTATAGGCCGTCAGCAACGCCAGAGCGGGGAGTATCGGCAAAATGTAGTGCGGCAATTTTGTGCCGGCAAGCGAGAAGATCAGAAATCCCGGAATGAACCACGATATCAGGAAACGTACCGAATGAAGGTCAATCTGACGATGCAGGCCGGGAAGCGCGGTCAACAGAACGGGCAACACCGTGATGAGCGCAAAGCACAATACCGGAACATAATACACCGCCGGACCCCAGTGGCTGTCCATCGAGGTTGCGGCGTGACCAACAACATGCTCGCGGAATTGCGTCTTGATGAACTCGCCGTCTGTCTTGAACCAAACACTCAAAACCCATGGCAGAACAACAAGTAACAAAACACCAATACCAATCGCCGTGCGACGCAATTGCTCGCGACGGTCAGTCATCACAGGATGCGGTGGCCCCTGAACAAGCTTGTCATAGCGCGTCAGCGACATCGTCCACAGGTAGTCAATCCAGTAGGCGAAGCCAACAACGATGAGCGCCGGATGCCCCTTTTGCAGAACAGACAACCCAAGAATCACCCAGAACAAGAAGTGGCGCCACCACGAGAAACCACGATAGAGCTGCGACCAGTGCAACATCAGCGCGGAAACAATCATCAATAATAGAATAGAATCGGTCGTACACGCCTTGCTCACCATCAGGAGAAGCGGACTGAATCCACACGCCAGCGCCGCGACCAACGCGCCGGTCATGCTCAGGCCAAGCATCAGAGCAAAAGCCCACACACAAGCCACCACACCCGCTCCCGCAAGGGACTGCATGGCGCGTGCCGAAAACTCGTTTATGCCTAAAATCTTCATAGGAATATCCATGAGCCAATAAACCAATATAGGTTTATCATACCGGGTCTCGTCGTTGAACATAGGTAAAACAAAATCGCCTGTTTTCAGCATGCGCTGAGCAGCATCGGCATAGCGCGGTTCATCGCGATCCCATAGGCTATGCTCACCATTGCCGTACATATACAAGAAAGCGAAAGCCACGAAAAGAATGACTCCATACAGAATCTTTTTCCAAGGCAGGTTTTTCCAAAGAGAAGTCGACTCATCAGAGAAAGCCGGAACTTGTTTCATCTCGTCATCTGTCATGAATCAAATCGTCCAATCCTAAAACATTATACTTTATCACAAGTATAAATACATCTGCAAAGCATGAAAATAAAAGTTTTATTCCCGAAGTCAACTTAATGTTTTTTATGTCTAAAAAACTCTACTTTAGAGAAAATGTGTAGAAAACATAGAATAATTAAATTTTTCAGATGCAGAAAAATTGATATAAGTTTGTTTTGTTTGTGGTTCGACCGCAAAACTGCAAAATCTGCCAGAGAAAGGTTTGCATCATGGCACAGAAACTTAATTATCATCACCTGCGACTTTTTTGGGAAGTTGCAAAAGCAGGAACAATCACCGCGGCTTGCAAGAATTTGAATCTTGCTCAGCCAACCGTCTCAGCCCAGTTACAAGTTTTTGAACAAACACTGGGATGCTCGCTTTTCATCCGTCGTGGTCGCTCGCTGAAGCTTACTCCTACAGGCGAAAACGTTCTGCGTCGTGCGGATGAAATTTTCGAACTTGGAAAAGACCTTGTGTCTTCGCTTAAGAATCCGAATGCTATCAGCAACTCCGGCATTTCACGCATTTATGTCGGCATCACCTCCTCGTTCCCCAAGTTGCTCGCGTATCGTCTGTTGTCACCGGCGTTTGTCCAGAACAGCGCCACAGACCCCGAACGCACCCACCTTATCATCCGGACCGGTTCGCATGCGTCACTGCTCACGATGATTGCGGCGGGTGATTTGGATATGATTTTGACGGACTCCCCCGTGGAACCCTCCTCGCGTATTCGCGCGTTCAACCACGAACTGGGACAGACAACAATGAGCATCATGTGCAGCAAGAGTCTCTATCCGAAGCTGTCGGAGAATTTCCCGTACTCGCTCAATGGCGCGCCGTGTCTGTATCACACTGTTGGCACAAACATGCGCCGCAATTTCGATTTATGGGTCAATGCCCACGGCATCACACCGGTTTGCTTGGCGGAGATGGACGACACATCGCTCATCCATGCCGGAGCGCAATGGGGCGAACGCGTTTTTGCCGTGCCTTCACTCGAGACGCATGTTCTGATGCAGAGATATTCAAACATCAAGCTCCTTGACGAGATTAAGGACATCCAGTTGCACTACTACGCGATTACCGGTGATCGCCGCATCTCCAATCCGGCCGTGGCAGAACTGCTCGGTCACGCCCGCGAGATTTTTGAAATCAAACCAATCAAAGACATTTAATTGGTCACTGTGCCGCCGACTCGGATGATGTCGCCGGCAGACAGGGTGCCGTTTGTGCTGTCATAGACGCCACGAACAATCGCGTTTGTCTTGCGTGCTTGCGGATGCCCCATGCATAAGTTGCCAAATAGTATTTGATGGTCAGGACCTCGGCCCGCGACGGAAAAGGTGCTTTGCACCAGATTCGGCGCGGGCTGTCTCATTGGTCCAACAAAATAGAAATCACCCGGCGCGTAACAGTACGTCTCATCGTCAAAAGGCAACTCGTCGCCAAGCATCCCCACACCGGCGGTTGCTCCGGCAATGGCAAACGGGTCGTCGGGGAGTTCTGTCATGTAGGCGATGGGCGTCGTCACAACATACAAGCGCTCATAAAAGGGCGTCAGGATATCATTGTTTTTCGGCGCAGCGGGGTTGCCGACACTCGGATAACTGTTCAGGTCGACGCGATAGCTTTCGAGCGCGAGGGACAGATTGCGCAAATCATTATGAGTGTGTGAAACCTTGGCACGAACTTGCGCTTCAAGAAAATTGGGAACGGCAATCGCTGCCAGAATCGCGATGATGGCGACAACAATGAGAAGTTCGATAAGTGTAAAACTCTTGTGTTGTGTAGCGACGGAAAGCATCAAAACCCTTTTGTTTCAATTTTAGCACTAAAAATACTGTAATTATATACACTGTTGCCCTTTTGGGGCTGACACATTTTAATAAAATTTATCGAGAGAAACACTAACTTCTGTGCATACCGTACAAGTCACCGCGCATTTTAGCAGCGCTCACAGACTTGCCCGACCTGACTGGTCTGACGAACACAACGCCCAAGTTTATGGCGTGTGCTCGAACAAGAACGGGCATGGCCACAACTATAAGTTGATTGTTGAGGTCGAGGGCGCACCCGACCCCGAAACGGCGATGGTCACGAATTATGTAGAAGTGGCGGCGATTGTGCAGTCGGAGATTATCGACAAGGTTGACCACATGAATCTCGATATCGATGTGCCGTTTTTGCACGGAAAAGTGACCACAACCGAGACACTACTCACGGAATTTTGGGCGATTCTCAACCCGCTGCTACGCACCAATAATGCTCATTTGTCGCGCCTGACAATTGTCGAAGGCAACGGATGCGCGACCTCGTACTCTCATACCGAAAAGGACATGTCGCGATGAAGCCTCCGAAGGATAAACTCTTGAATGTTGCCAAAGACATCGAGTGTGTCACAACGCAGTTGCTCAGGCTGATTGGCGAGGACCCCAACCGCGAAGGCCTGTTGCGCACGCCCGAGCGTGTGGCGCGTTCGTGGGCGGAACTGACGGCGGGATATACCAAAGATTTGGACAAGGTTGTCAACGGCGCGTTGTTCCGCGAGGGCAACGACGGCGACATGGTCATCACGCGCAACATCAAATTCTTCAGCATGTGCGAGCATCACTTGCTGCCATTCCACGGTCGTGCCGTCATCGCCTACATTCCGCGCGACATCACCATCGGGCTGAGCAAGATTCCGCGCATTGTGGATATGTACGCGCGGCGGCTCCAGCTGCAGGAACGCCTGACTCATCAGGTCGCGGATGTACTCGAACACGTGCTCAATCCACGCGGCGTTGCCGTCTACATGGAAGCCGAACATATGTGCGTCATGATGCGTGGCGTCAAGAAGGATTCCGCCGAGACGGTCACTTCGTGTTTTCGTGGCGAGTTTAAAACAAACATGGAATTGCGCGACAGATTTATGATGTATTGCATCACCGGAAATAAGGCTAAGAAAAAATGACCGAGCATTATGAACAGGTTCAGCGCAAGGCACTGTTTATCGTGCCGCCCACAGGCAAGTATATTCGCGAAGACAGATGCCAGACTCCCATCAAGGAAATGAAAACCATTGCTCTGCGGCCACCGGTCGACCTGATGTATACGGCAGCAGCGGCAGAAGCCCGTGGCACCGAGTGCCGTCTGATTGACTTTCCGGCGGAGGAACTCACGTGGCAGGACCTCGAGCGTGTGCTTGTGGAGTTTCGCCCGGATGTCCTGATTCTGAGCATCACAACGCCATCACTGAGCGAAGATGTTCATGCGGCCGAGCTTGCGAAACAACTTGTGCCGGGTGTTTTTGTCGTCGCCAAAGGCGCGCATTTCCTGTATCTCGACAAGGACGCCATGGAGCACTATCTGGCGCTGTCGGCCGTTGTCCGCGGTGAGTATGAATATTCCATTGCCGAAATCTGCGAAGGCAAAATGCCGCTCGCCGAGATTCTTGGCCTGACGTACCGCGACGCGGACGGGCAAATCATTCGCAACGAGAGCAGGCCGTTCATCACCGACTTGGACGCGCTGCCCTTCCCCGCACGGCATCTAGCGAAGAACGCACTTTACACACGACCGGACACGGGCGAAATGCAAACGACCATTGTCACCAATCGCGGCTGCCCGTTCTCGTGCATTTTCTGTTTGTCCAACGAGGTGTCCGGCAAAGTCAATCGGATGCGCTCGCCGGAGAATGTCGTCGCGGAAATCGAGGAATGCGTGGTCAAACACGGGATTCGCAGTTTCCTGTTCCGCAGTGATTTGTTCACGCAGAATCACGACTGGGTCAAAAAGCTTTGCGCGCTCATTATCGAGAAGAATCTCAATATCGAATGGGCGGCGAATTCGCGTGTTGACACGCTGTCGCCTGACATTCTCGAAGCGATGAAGAAGGCCGGTTGCTGGGTTCTGGCGTTTGGCATCGAGACGGCCGACCCCGAGATGCTCAAACATATCAACAAGCGAGCCACCGTCGAGCAAGCCCGAGTCGCGCTCAAGATGACACGCGCCGCCGGCATCCGAACAAGCATTTATCTGCTGATTGGTCTGCCGTGGGACACGCCCAAAACCATCGACACCAGTGTGCGATTCGCCATCGAGACAATGCCGGATTATGTGGAGATTTTCTATCCGTATCCGTTCCTCGGAACGGCTCTGCATCGCATCGCCGTAGAGAACAAACTGCTTGACCCGAACACGATTCCGCGCTCGGCCTACGCCCATCCCGCCATGCCCGCCATCAGCATGACCATCGAGGAACTCGCCGATTATCGGCGCAAATCGCTGCGACGCATTTATCTGCGCCCACGCTACATCATGCACATTCTGCTGTCGTGCCGCTCGTTCAAGGAGCTTGCGCGATACATCAGTGTCGGCATGGCCACGCTGCGCCAGCTGATGCGCAAAAACTCCGAGCAAGGATAGGCTCTCATCGTGAACGAACTGCAACAAACACGCAAAGTATCCCAGTTCATCATGGGGTTGCGGATGTTTGTGATTTTCCTCAAGACGGGGACATTTACATTCGGCGGCGGACTCGCGATGATTCCGGTGCTAGAATACGAGTTGTGTGAGAAGCACAAGTATCTGACGGACAGGGAATTCCTCGACTATGTCGCCATCAGCCAGAGTCTGCCGGGCGTGGTTGCCATCAACATTTCCATCATGTCGGGGCGCAAGCTCGCGGGCTACTGGGGAGCGTTCATGGCGGCGTTAGCCATGGCGATTCCGGCCTTCGTCAGCATCATCCTCATTCTGATGTTTCTCATCTCCATCCGCACCCACCCGGTGGCGCACGGCTTCCTCGGCGGCGTCAAGGCCGCCTCCGCCGCGCTCATTTTTGTGACTGCGGTCAAGATGTGGCGCAACGTTGTCAATGCATGGTGGAAAGCGGCCGTGGCGATTGTCAGTTTTGTGCTCATCGTCATCTGGAGCGTCAACGTCGTCTGGGTCATTCTGGGTGCCGGAGCGCTCGGGTTACTGCTGCCATTCTTGTGCGGCAAAGACAGCCGCGAGACAGTGCTCGATGATGAATCGCTCATCAGTCCGCAAACGATGGAACTGCTGACAGATTCGACGGCGGAGTTGCCATTGCGCGGCCTGCATTCACGCGGACACTTCGGCTACACACCCGAGGGCGACGCGCCCGCGCAAACAGAGGAGAAAGAGGACTGATGCTCATCGGAAAACTCCTGACCCTCTTCTATATGTTCTTCAAACTGGGGCTATTCAGCTTTGGCGGCGGCTACGTCATTTTGCCATTGATGTATCAGGAAATTCAGGCGTTCGGTGTCATGTCGCCGCAGGAATTCTCCGACCTTGTCGCGCTGTCTCAGATAACCCCCGGGCCGATCGCGCTCAACGGCGCGACCTATGTCGGCTACCAGTACGCGGGCATCCTCGGCGCCATCGTGTCGACCTTCGCGGTCTCGTTGCCATCATTCATCATCGTGCTGATTGTCTTCGCGTTCCTCGTCCGCTTCAAAAACAGCGCGCCCGTGCAGCTGTTTCTCGGAGGTGTACGCCCCGCCACAGTCGGACTGATTGCGGCCGCCGTGCTTTTCTTTGGGCAAAACAGCGTCTTCACGACGCCATCACTTGTCGAGCTTGTGCAGCATCCCATCGCCAACACAAACGGCATTGGTCTGATTATCGCGATTGTTGCGGGCATCGCGCTGGCAAAATACAAAATCAGTCCAATCGCCATCAGTCTCGCCGGTGGCGCGCTCGGGATGCTATTTATGCGCGGATAGTCCCGCGCCCGGACATCGACGACGATGTCTACTCGTGATCCATAATCCAGTGACCTACGTTGTCTTTAACAACTTTGTCAAGCAGGACACGGCTATGCGCGATGTATTCCAGTATCTCCGTATGAGAAACACCATGGCGGCTCTTGATGAGGTTGATACCGGCGCTAACAGAAACGCTATAGAGTTTGCCGTTACGAACAACCGGCTGGCTCATGGCGTTGAAGGTGCGATTGAAAATGGACGACGCCAAAGCCACAGTGGGAATGGGCGAAATCAACAGCGCAAAACTGCCGTCGGGCATATAGGCAAGTAAGTCAGCATCACGCATGCTACCAAACAGACGCGAGATAACGTTGTCGAGCAACTCCAAACGCGCGCGACCTGTGGCGATGGTAGCGTTGTCGACATCAATATGAATACTGATGCGAATCATCGCTAGCGCAAGCAGACGCGACGGCTCTTCCTCCGTCAAAGTATGACGAAGCTTTTCCGCGAATTCTTCCGGGCCCATCAATGCGCTGATCATCGGTAAATTGGTTTTGTCGATTTCGTCGAGCGTGGTCGTTTTTCTGTCACAGACAGAATCCTCGGTTTCTATGTCATCGTAATCCAAGTCGATGTTGCGTCCGGCCTGAATTTTCGCAAGCTCAATCAACTGGCGCATCAGAATACCAATGCGCATCAACTGCCCTTTGCTCTTGACGGTTTGCGCGTTCAAGTCGCAATCGTAGATAACACCGACCGCGACAAAAACATCATGGATAAAAATCGAACAACAAACGCACGTGTTGGTGTTATCCGGCTCATCAACAAGCACGACTTTTTTTGTGTTTTTGACTTTCTCAATGATGTTGCTCAACAGCGAGGCAGGCAGTGTGCGCTTGACCGCAAGTAGGGACTGGGTCGACTTGGACATTGAGATGGAAGAGACTTCTTCTCCATTGAGTTTGTAGACCCGGCCATTCATCCTGCAAACAAGCCCCAGATTGAAAATGGAACGCAGACACTGTTCGAGAACCAGTGATTCGCGACCGGCAAGCGAGCTGTGTTGTTTGGGATTCTCTTCCATGGCCAGGTTATTTATTATCCTCTTCCTCGGGCGGTGTTATGTCATTCGTAGCCGCGGCGGGAGAGCAGACTTCTGCTATTTTTGTAACAATCTTTTGTGTTGCGTCGGGATTTACAGTAAAGGCCTTCATCATCTCCATCGGAAACGGGAAAACCACCGTATGAGTTCCCTCGCTACTGATTTCATTGAGCGTTTGCAGATAGCGCATTTGCAATGCGATGGGGTTCGAGTTCATCATCTTGGCTGCCATGACGAGCTTCTCAGCGGCCTGATATTCGCCTTCGGCGTTGATGACCTTGGCGCGGCGTTCACGCTCCGCCTCGGCCTGACGTGCCATTGCGCGCTGCATTTCTTGCGGAAGGTCAACCTTCTTGATTTCCACATGCGAAACCTTCACGCCCCACATATCCGTCTGGCGATCAAGGATTTCCTGCAGTTGAAGATTCAGTTTTTCACGCTCGCTCAGCAGGTCATCCAATTCAACCTGACCCAGCACACTACGCAGTGTTGTCTGCGCGATTTGCGAAGTCGCGAACTCGTAATTCTCAACGCTCACCACTGCTTTGGCGGGGTCAATTACCTGAAAATAAATAACCGCATTGACTTGCACCGACACGTTGTCGCGAGTAATGATGTCCTGTGGAGGAACGTCCATCGTCACTGTGCGCAAGCTGATTTTGACCATGTTATCAATCGGGTAAAACAAAATAAAAATGCCCGGTCCTTTGGAACGGTCGAGCAAACGACCAAGACGAAACACGACAGCCCGTTCATATTCACGGATAACCTTAATCCATACAGACCCTAGAAAGAATAGCCCAATCGTAATAGGAATGGCATATTGAAAGAAAGCGAAGATACCCGTCATTATTTTTCTCCTTTATCTATTCGTTTTTATACTCTACCGACAGCGGCAGAAATCCATATATAGTTTTTAACTTATTGTGCCTCGGGGATAGCCATCTCGGGAACACTCGTTGTAATCGCGTCAAACGGCTGCGATCCACCCGGGAACGGCGGAGGCATCATATTATCCGGCATCGGTGGCATATCAGGCATCTCCGGAGGCGCATCGGCGGGAGGCGGAGGCATGCTTGTGGAAGCGGCATTAGCGAACAAACTGCGGAAGAGCGTTGTGTCGATACCATGCTCCTGCAGATACTTGAGTTTTTCGGACGGAGGCAACTTTTTGAGCGCTTCGCGGTCAGCCTCGGGCAAACGCGAGTACTCGCGCATCACCAGAGCCGCCGTCGTGTAGCCATCAATCAGAGAGCTTGCCTGTTTGTGCTGCTCATCGGTCAACTTGCGAATGGCCTCCATCTGATTCTCGGTCAGAAAATGCGTCATCCGTTCGACAACGGCCGTGGACGCCTTGTCGGGAGCAAGCACAAACTCACGCAACGACTGGCGAAAATGCTGGCGCTCCTCGGATGACCACGCGGCCATTTCGAGACGCTGCTCATCGGTCAAACGACGCCACGCCATCGCGGTCGAACCATTCAAATCCAAATCCAATTCGGGCTGGGCATAAGCTTTGGCAAGCGCAATCTCGCTCCCCGGCTCCGGAGTCGCCTTGGGGCGTTGCTGCTCGCGCATCTTACGGAAGGCTTCCATCTTCTGTTCGGGCGTCATGGCGCGGAACCTTTCCATCTGCTCGGGAGTCATCAACTGAGGACCACGCATACCCATTGGGCCGCCACCAAAACCGCCCGGCCCACGCATACTCATTGGGCCGCCACCACTGGCAGTATTGTTGTCACTATTGCCACGACCTGAAAAAGGAGGCATCCAATTCATCTGACGAGATTGCTGTTGAGCATCGCCACCGTTATTGTTATCATTACCACGACGCTGACTCCAGTCACCACGATTACCACGGAAACCACGACGAGAGTTGTCGCCACCACTATTATCTTGCGCAAACAAATTTGTCGACGAAATACCAAACAATAGCAAAGCCGAGATGACAGCTAAGGAACGTATTGCAAATCTTGTAGATGTCATTGTTCTTTTCTCTTTTTTGTCCTTATTTTAAGTACAACAATTTCCCCTGAGGAATTATGAATTAATCTGCGGAATCACAAGAAAGTTTTCGACAGGGAAACCTCTACTATCGTTCATAAAACGGAGAAATATGTTTTTGCTCAAAAAAAACGGGTATCACGCCGCATACTTTGCGACGCAATACCCGTATGTACTGCCAACAGACGGCAGGAGTGTTGACAACACCAAATCGTTTTAGTTGTTTGTCGGCGACGACTGTGCCGCCGCGGAAGTTGTCTGTGGCTCGGCGGCAACAAGCCGCGGGAACAGACTGTCGATGAGCGACGTGTCATAACCTTTCGACGCGAGGAACGCGCGCTTCTCCGCGGGCAACATCCGCTTGAGCGCCGCGCGATCCGACTCGGGCAATCCTGCAAGCGATTTCTCCACAAGCGAAATCGAGGTATAGCCTTCGATGATTTGAGTCGCCTGCGTGTGCTGTTTCTCGGTCAGGGCGCGAATCGCGTAGAGTTGCTTCTCTGTCAGGAAGCCCGCCATGCGTTCTTTGGTCTCGGTACTTGCCTTGTCGGCGGCAAGAATAAAACCGGTGAGTTCGTGGCGAAAACTCTCGCGTTCTTCGGGCGTCATGCTCGCCAACTCCAGACGCTGCTCGTTCGTCAACCGACGCCACGCGAGCGCGGCATCATCATTGAGGTCACTGAATTCCTCTGACTGCATCAGAGACTTGACCATCGTCGCATCGAGAGCGGGATTCGGGGTCGCCTTGGGTGTCGCCGCATTGTCGCGTTCCGCGTGCATTTTACGGAACGCATCCATGCGCTGCTCCGGCGTCATATTGCGAAACGCCTCCATCTGTTCCGGCGATATCCGCAAACCGCCACGCCCGCCAAAACCACGGCCGCCCATGCCCCTTGGCCGACGATCAGACGAAGCGTTATTCTGGACGTTATTCGTGCCATTGCCTATCGCCCCCTGCTGCTGCGACATCTGTTGTTGTTGTTGCGACTGTTGCTCCATCCCAGGCGGCATCATATTCGGCGGAGGCACCTCTGACATAACCGGAGGTGGTGATTGCGGCTGTCCTTGCGATTGTCCTTGTGGCGGTTGCGCGGTCACCCCACCGCCGACCAACATCAGTACAATACCAAACAAAATTAGCAGCATCCTTGTTGTTATTTGCGTTTTCATTTTCTCCCTCCCCATCGAGAGAAACACTTTAGATACGTAAACCGGCATTATCTCGCGCGAGGCGCAAAACAATGCCGGTTTACAGCTGTTACCGATTGCCGAACGCTCATACAATCCGGCGAAATACTGTCGTTATATTATTTGCCTTCGACTGGCTTAGGCTCGACCTGAGGCGCAGGAGGAACTTGTCCGTCTTTAGGCATGATGACCGGGCCGGTTGTCATACGGTCACGGCGCATACGCGGACGCTGAGGCATCTCGATTCCTTTGGACTTCAAAAAGTCTGTTCTTTCCTGACCACGCAGACTGCGCAGTTTTGTCTTCTCTTCATCAGTAAGCTTATCCATCTGGGCGCGTGCCTTTTCCATCTGGGCGCGCATCTTTGCCATCTCCGGGGACATCTCGCGTGAGCCGGTGCTCATACGATCGCCACGCAGCATCATCGGCATACCCGACGTCATGCGTTCATCACGCATCATACGGGGGCCGGATGTCATGCGGTCATGGCGCATACGCGGACCTGTGGTCATGCGGTTTTCCTGACGCATACGACGCATCTCGCGAACGCGTTGCATACGAACGTCACTGTTATCCGCTTTCTTTGCGGATTTAGCTTCGGTCTGTTTGGGAGCATTGCCCGAGCTTGCAAGCTGTGCATTGGCATTGACACTCATAAGCATCGTGACACCGAGTGCTAACATACTTAAATTCTTGATTAACATGTTTATCTAACTCCTTAATTGTTTAGTAGATATCAACTTAATATTATAGCAATTTATATGCCGCATCATTCGAAACTAATTTCTTTGTTCCGCCCTACTAATGCTCAAGAGCAGCCCTTTCAGAGAGTACCAATTCGTACAATTACGAACGATAATTGATAGGTCCGGCAAATCCTATCAAATCAGCGAACGACCACCGTCAACGGGGATGACTGCCCCTGTGCAGTAGGTTTGCTTGAGTAACGTTGATACGGCCGTCGCGACATCGTCCGGCACACCAAGGCGCCTCATCGGGATGTGGCTGATGAGGTTGGTGCGATTGATGTTTGACGGGATGGACGAGGGCGTATCGATGATGCCGGGAGCAATCGCGTTGACGCACACATGGGGTGCCAGTTCGATGGCAAGCGACCGCACAACACTGTTGAGCGCGCTCTTGGAAATCAGATACGGCGAGTAGCCCGGGAAAATCTTCTCTTCGGAATGCGCGTCCGAGATGCAAATGATATGACCTGTCTGTGTCTTACCCATCATCTTGTTGCGACGACAAATGTCAAGCCCAATCAGGCGCGAAAGCAGGAATGGCGCGGTAATGTTGACTTCCATAATCGCGCGCCATTGGTCTTCGTAAGCAGGCGAATCGAGCGCCACGGGACGAAAGACCGCAGCATTATTTATTAGGATATCCACGCCTTTGTCGATAGCGATGTCGGCGATGTTGCGCAGGGAAGCGGGGTCGCTCAGGTCACCGCGAATCAGAAGAACAGACCCAAGACTTTGCGCAAAATCCCGTGCTTCCTCATTGTCGTTTCGGACATGTAGAAGTAAACGATAACCTTCCGCGGAAAGCTTTTTGGCAATTGCTTGTCCAAGCGGCGAAAGACTGCCGGTAATCAGAACCGTTCCATATGCCTCTGGCGTGACTTCGCTCATACGTATGTTTCGAATTCAACTCGTTTGATACCGTGTACCTAAAATCAATCAACATATTTTTGCCGCAAGAGATTTATATATATTTAATAGCGAGAAAAGGGAACAGTTCAGATGAAGAATTTCGACCTGATAATGAGCACAATGATACTTGCGGTGACGTTTCTGGCAAGTATGTTGTGCGGGGCGCCACCGGACGCCTCATGGCTGACTGACTTGTCCAAGGCGGAAGCAAAGGCAAAGCAAGAGAGCAAATTACTGCTTATCGTGGCGAGTATGGAGGGCTGTGGGCCTTGCAAAAAAATGAGCGAGACAACATGGGTTGACGGCTCGGTGCGACAACTGATCGAAAAGGATTTCGTCCCATGCTTCATGATGAGCGGTTCGGATGAAGTCGAGTCGTGGATGGACAAGAATGACATCGTCGCGTTCCCGACAATCCTCGTTTTCTCGTCCGAAGGCAAAGAATTGATGCGCTCGGCCGGATATATCGATGCGCCGTCGATGCATACAATGCTCATGGATGTACCGCGACCTAAAACCGGTAATGCGGCGGAGAAGGCGGATAACGACAAGGCGTCCGAGAAGACCGATAGCACCCAAAAGATGGATAAAGAAGATGATGCGAAGAAGGGTGACAAGGAGCCGGAAACAAAGGCTAAGAAGTCTGACAACGACGACGACAGCACGAGCAAGAAATCCGATACCCCCAAGGTGAGACGCTCGGCGAGCGCACATAACGTCAACGAAATGATGGTGGAGAGTTTGCATCCCGAGGGCATCAAACCACCTCGCCCCCAGAGTTATATCGGCTTTGAGAAGCCCACGCTGAGACAGCGCGCCGCAGACAGAACGGAACGTGTTTTCCGGGGAATCGGCCGCGGTGTCAAGAACTTCGGGCGCGGACTGCTTGGACGCACAGACAGCAATGGCGGCGGCGGCGCAGATGCCGACCCGACGCAGGTGCTCGCGATTCTGGAATCTATCGGGAAACCGGTCGCGCCGGAGAATAAAAAACCGGACGTCGAAATCAAGGTCTCGACGGGCGCAAAAACAATGAAGTCGATGTTCAAAGAAGACGCTAATGCCACAGCGAAGAAGGAACAATCCAAGAGCACGGCGAAGAAAAAGGATAGCACCAAAGCCGATAACGACGACGAGCAAGAGGCCACCACGGCCGAGAAGACCGAAGAGGAAAGCAAATCAACCGAAGTCGCCGAAACGCCCGAACCAACTCCGAAACCTAAACTGGATAAAGAGAAGTATCGCAAGATGTACTCGGAGGCGATGACGGATGCACGGAAAAGCTACACGAAGAATGCGTTGGCGCTCTGTGAAAAAATCGTCCGCGAGGATACTGCAAACGAAAGTGGCATCGCGGATATGGCGTATATCATGATGGCATCGCTGACGGCGTCGCAGCAGGACGAACTCCTGTACGCCAAAGCATATGACATGCTGGTGCAGTTTGAAGCACGTTACCCGAACAGCCCGAACAGGGACTATTACACGATTGTGCGGGCGTCGTTGGCGCGCGGACTGAAGAAGGATAAGGAAGCGAATCTGCTGATGCGCAATTTCCCGAAGGAGTTCCCTAATTCTAAACGCCAGAAATTGGCGCGGGATGAATGGGGTAAGCTGACTGGCCAGAAACCGCCTTCTGATGACGAAGTGGCGAAAGCCAAGAGCGCCGCGAGAAAGAAAAATTAGGAGCGCGAGTGAGGACTGCGAACCAAACATCATCTTTGACTGTGCTGGTCGCGATGACGATCTTGATGATGGCTCCGGGCGGGCACGCGCAAAACCTTGCCTATGACGCCGAGAACGGACTCGACGCATGGGACAAGCGCGACGACGCACCCAAGGGAGCAACGGAAATTAAGTATGTGACCATCACGGAACGCGGCCACGGCCCCCATGTCGTCGGCGGAAACGATGCCGCCGATTGGTACGTGTTTCCCAACCTCAGCGCCGATACAATTTATGACTTCAACACGCGAGACTCAAAGGGCGGGACAATCCGCGGCGAGATTTTCTGGAGCAATAACCTCGGCCACCCGATTATTTCGGCGTCCAACATGAGCACGGATATCATCACCACGGGGAGTTGCTTTTGGCTGTCGACTCTGCCCGGAACGTACTATCTGAAACTGACCGCGAACGACCGCGCGACAACGGTGTCGTACACTCTCCGAACGCATATGGCAGCGCAATAATGAATACGCGTTTTGTCGCCACCACCGCAGCCACGCTGCTTGCCGGACTACTCGCGTTGTCGCATGACACGCCGGTTGCCGCCGCGCCATCGGCCACAATATCCGATGTCAGCGGAGACACGGTTTCGGCGGCTCTGCGGGCGGCTGTGTCGGGAAATCGCGACAAGCTGAATGCCATTGCCAACAGTACGTGGGATGCGAAATCGCCGCACGCGTGGTCACTGAATTATCTGCGGGCGCAAAGCGAACCCAACCGCGAGGAGCGCTTGCAGGGACTGGAGTTTCTGGCCGGGACGTCGCCTTCGAATGAGTACAAAACGCGGGCCATGTTGGCACTACTCGATGATGAATCGTATGAGTGCGCGGTGCTGGCAAAGCGGCAAAAGTTCAATAAGTTTTCGCGAGTGTTCAACCGCGCGAGTGGCGCACTGAGCAAGCTCGCCCTCTTCCAACCGCAGGATGCGGCGTTGCTTGTTCTGGATGGCGTGTACACCAAAAAGAAGTGGAAAGATGTCGATTCGCCGGAGCGCCGGATGGCATGGCTCTGCAATCAATTCTTGGCGAAGTATCCCGACTCGCCGGATGCCGCTGACGCGCGGGCACAGCTCGAGGCTCTCAAGCCGCGACTCGATGAGGACTATGTTTCGCGGCAGTTGGCGCAGGGCGAGATGTGTCTCGCGAACCGCAACTTTGATGGAGCGCGAGCGCACTTTGAGCACGCGCAATTGGTCATGCCGGACAACCCGTTGACCGGTGCCGCAATCGAACGCCTGAACAACGCTATCGAAGATGACGAGGTCGAGTGCGTCAAGGCCGTCAGCGTCAGCAAGGGTGAATCCGTCCTTGACAAGGAGGACGCGACCACTGTCCGCCGCGCCGCACGGGCAATGGTGTGCAACAGGGAATCCACTTTCGCGGAACTGATGAATAAGCCCTGTGGAGCCGCGGATTCGCTCGCGTATGCGGGCGCCGCATGGACCGAGAAGAATGGCAATCACGAACACGCATTGGCGCAGCTCGCGAACATCACTGCGCTCTGGCCGCAAACGCCGGGCGCGGAGGCTGCCCGAGCGCAACTCATGAACCCGGATTACAGCCTCGAACTGGCGTTCGATTTGGCGATGGAAGATTTGCAAAAACGCCGCGAGGAGTTCATTAAAACGGGCAACCTCTCAAAGTCCGATCAGGGTTTCCAGTTGGCTCAGGCGGGCATCACAATGACCGGTGGCCCCTTTGCCGCAATCAGCATGCCCATCTTGTTTGCGGGCGACATGAGCATCCGCGGAATAGCGGAGATGTTCCGCACATCCCTCGACATCGAAATGCTGATTGACGCCGCAGCCCGATATAACGCCCGCTACCCCAAGACGAAACGGGCACGCCAAGTCGCCAACGAGGTCGCGGAACTGTGCCGAAAAGCGAACGACCTCAAGCGGGCAAAGAAGTTTGCCGAGATGGCCGGAGGCGCATCGGAAAAGCAGCAGGAACAATTCGCGAAGATGAGCGCCGCACAGATGTTGCGTAGCGCCGCGCTGACATCGGACTTGGGAGAACGGCGGGCGTTGCTCGAAAAAATCGTTCGCGAATATCCGCAGTCAAAGCAGGCCAAGAGAGCGAATAAGGATCTGGCTCTTGTGGCGCCGGGAACAACACGAGGAAGCCTCGGCGTCCCGACAAAGCTGCTCGCGCGCGACCCGCAACTGGTGCAGATGTTGGGGCTGCCGACGAACATGGCGGATGGCTCGCGACTCAATGGCGAAATCCATAAAATCGGAGTGACCGTCGCGCCCGGAGCAACCATGGTCGAGTTCCGCGATAACGCCGGATGGCACAGCGTCGCGATTCCCAAAGAAAGCCGCAAACAACTGCTCGCCCGCGTCAAGGAACTGCAGGCCTTGGACGACCTCAAGCACGAAGGCGAAACAAGACTCGCGACGAAACTCATCCCGCTCGAAATCAGCGGCGGCATCGGCGCCGGCGGAATCGAAGCGTCACCCAAAATCATGCCACTCGAAGACGACACTGAACGCCTCAAACTGTTCAACGAATAATCAGAACGTAAACACTCTTTTCGAGTCAAACGCTTTCGTCACACCATCAACCAAATAGCGGCACAAGCCCCAACGATATATCTTCTCAGGCAGCTCATTTTGTGCCTAACGACGGAATCACTGCGCCTCGCGAGCGTGATTCTTGCCGCCTTTCCCATCGTAATAGCAGACGCCAACCCCGGAACAAAAGACAACAACATCCCACAAAACAAATAAACCTGCAAACATCAACCACAACAAAACCTGATTCAAAATCATATAAATCCTGATTCAAACTGATGTAAATATTACTGTCGATTCTAAAGATAACAACTTATCCCACGCAGCGTGTTTTGTGTCGGCTGCCGTTGTTTTGTTCATGCATGATATGAACATAAGTAGTGTTGAAAGAAGATGTTTTTTGATGGAGAGTGTTTTTACTGTGTGGATTTGTGAAGTTGGTTTGTAGTATATTTGTAAGTTGTTGAGCGTGGGCTTAAGTTTTTTATGAAGGATTTTGTTATGAAAAGTTTTGTATCGCGTTTTAGCGTTTTGTCTTTGGCTGCAGCCGCGGCGGTGATGTTTGCGGCGGATGGCGCGCAAGCGCAGATTATGGACCATTTGGGCGAGGTCGCTGTCAGTTCGTCTGCGTTGTCGCGTGTGTCGTCGACGCCCGAGGTGAATTTCACGATGCCGGAAGTGCGTCCGATCGAGGGTATCAACCGTGTTATGTTCGCGCTGAATAATGTCGTGAATGATTACGCGATTCGTCCGATTGGTATGGGTTGGAATTATATTGTGCCCGAAGTGGCACGTGATGGCATCAATAATTTTGGTCGCAACTTTATGACGCCGTTCTCTTCGTTGCAGAACATTTTGCAGGGCAATTTTATTGGCGCCGGCACAGAAATGAATCGTTTTGTGGTCAACTCGACCGCCGGTATTTTGGGCTTCCGCGATTATTCGGCTGTGCCTGAGAACAAGCAGACATTCGCGAACACACTCGGTGTCTGGGGTATTTGCCCGCTAGTTCACATGGAGTTCCCGATTATCGAGCAGACAACAAGTTTGCGCGATATGACCGGTAATGTGAGCGAAGGTATATTAAAGGGTGTTTGCACATTTGGTGTTTCGGCAGTTGTCAATCTCGTCATGCTCATTAACAATGCGGAAATGATGGTCGACAAGCGTAATGCTGTTATCAGCTCGAATCCGTCGGATCCGTACATTGGCGTTCGCGACACCTACGAGTCAGCTCGTCAGAACCGCATCATTCAGTCGTCTGTTTTCACCCTGAACTAAAACTAAACCGGTTTTTGGAGCTTGTTTGTATCCCCTTTGGTGAACATCACCAAAGGGGATTTTTGTTGTTTACGACGCTCGTTTTGGACAAAATAAAAGCGGCGACGGCAGAGTGTGTGTTCTGTCGTCGCCGCCTGATTTAGTGCGAGTTTGTTTGTTATTTTTGAATTTTATTTCAACAATTCGGCAAGCGCTTTATTGAATTCCGCGGGATTGTCCAGCGGTTGACCTTCGGCGAGGATTGCCTGCCCATAGAGAATCTGAGCGTAATCTGCCAATCTGGGGTCGTCCGCGTTCGATGCGAAAAGCTCGCTCATTTTCTTCACCACCGGATGATTGGGGTTCAGCTCCAGTGTGCGCTTCGTCTTGGGCACTTCCTGCCCCATGGCGCGCATCATTGCCTCGAGCTGTGGTGTCGCGTCCCACGTTTCGCCGACCAGACATGCGGCCGAATCGGTCAACCGGGCGCCATACCGCACCTCTTTGATGTTCTCGCCAAGCGGCTTGGCCAGCGCCTCGAAAAGCGGTTTGGCGGCTTCTGACGCCTTATCCAGTTCCTCTTTCTCCTTCTTGCGCTCCTCCTCCGTGCCGAGTTCCAACTCGCCTTTCGACGCATTGCGGAAGTGGTGTTCCTTGTACTCATGCGCGGCTCCCGTCCAGACCTCATCGACATGATCGCTCAGCAGCAGACACTCGATTTCACGCGATTTCAGCGCCTCGAGGTGTGGCGACTCCGCCACGGCGGCGGGCGTCTTGCCCGTGATGTAATAGATGTCCTTTTGTTCTGGTTTCATGCGCGCCACATAGTCGTCAAGCGTCGTGAAGCCTGCCTTCTCCCACGGCGCGGCGTCCTTGTCGTCCTCGGCGGCGCGGCGTGTGGTAGGCAGCAAGCAGAACTTGAACAACTCGTCCATGTTGTCGTGGTCGAGGAACAGTCCCTCCTTGATGAGTTTGCCAAACTTTTTCCAGAAGTCGAAATACGTATCCGGCTCTTTCTTCATCATCTGCTTGAAGGTGTCAAACAGTTTCTTGGTCACGCCCTTGCGGATGGCGGCAATCTGCGCATCCTTCTGCAACATCTCACGCGAGAGGTTCAGCGACAAATCCTCGCTGTCGACAACGCCGCGGACGAACCGCAGATACTCGGGAATCAGGTCCTTGCAGTCGTTCATGATGAACACACGGCGGATATACAGCGATACCCCGACGCTCGTCGAATCCCTGAAGAACAGGTCCTGTTGCGGCTCGCTCGGCAGATACAGCAGCGCCCGGAACTCGTGCATACCCTCGGCTTTTTGCAGAATATGCTTCATTGGGTCGTGCCAATCGTGGCTGATATGCCGGTAGAAGTCCTTATGCTCCTCCTCCGTCACATCCTTATCTTCGCGCATCCAGATAGCCTTCATGCTATTGAGCGTCTCATCCGTTGTTTTGGCGTGTTCCGTCCCCTCGATGCGCTTGCCCTGATCGTCATAATCATATTCCGTACGGGTGACTTCCATGCGAATCGGGTATCCGACAAAATCGCTGTACTTTTTGACGATTTCGCGCAACGTCCAATCCTGCGTGTAATCCTCCATACCGTTCGCCTCGGTCATCGGCTTGAGCTTGAGCGTCACAGTCGTTCCCGGCTCGGCGCGTTCGGCCTCCGCGATGGAATACGTCCCGTCGCCCGTGCTTTTCCACAGCCACGCCTTGTCCTCGCCCGCGCGCCGCGAGACAACTTCAATCTCGTCCGCGACCATAAAAGCCGCATAGAACCCGACGCCGAACTGCCCAATCAAATCCACATTATCGGCGGTTCCGGACTCGCGAGCCGCCTGCACATTCGCCAGAAACTCCTTCGTTCCGCTCTTGGCGATAGTCCCCAAGAACTTTGTCAAATCCTCGCGATTCATACCGATGCCGTTATCCGTCACCGACAGCGTCCGCGCTTCCATATCGCGGCTCAGCCGAATATAGGGATCCGCCGTAAACTTTGTCAAATCCGCGTTTGTCTGCGATTCAAAGCGCAGTTTGTCCAGCGCGTCACTGGCGTTCGAAATCAGTTCCCGCAGGAAAATCTCCTTGTTCGAGTACACGGAATTGATCATCAAGTCCAGAATCTGCCATGCCTCAGTCTGAAATTCAAAGGTCTCCGTGCCCGTAGTTGCGGCATCAGCCTTTTTTTCTTCGTTTGTAGCCATCACATGAACTCCTTAAACGTTAATTTTCAAAAGTAAACCCGCCTCATCATGCCCAAAAGTGACACAAAAAGCAGGTCGGTCGTGTTATTATGACACACTTCGAGTAGAAAAATGCCACAAAACCAAACTTATATACTATATATGAAGCAAATATCGGACCACTCGCCCATCAGCGGCGACAGCGCGAACACCCAAATGTTTCACGTGAAACATTGAGTTTAGACGTTCGAATCCTTCCAGTTATCCGGCCCCCACAGCTCAATGCCAAGCTGTTTGGCCGTCGTAAAAATGCGCTCGTCACGGTAAAATTCCCGATAGAAAATGCGCTTGATGCCCGCGTTCGCAATCAGCTTAAAGCAATTCCAGCAGGGCGACGCCGTCACGTAAATGTCCGCGCCGTCAATCATGATGCCATGACGTGCCGCCTGAACAATCGCGTTTGCCTCGGCATGAACCGTCCGCACACAGTGTCCACCCTCATCCATGTCGTGCCCCACCTCGTCGCAATGGGGCAATCCGCGAATCGACCCGTTGTATCCCGTGCTCAAAATCGTCTTCTCACGCACAATCACAGCGCCCACCTTCTTGCGGTCGCATGTGGCCCGCGACGCCACCACACGCGCGATGTCCATAAAATACGAATGCCAATCCCGCCGAATCATGGGGTCAATCAACTCATCATCATTCTCGCTCATCTTGCGTTCCATTCTCTACAATTATCCGCACAGCCGGTGCGCTACAGAATATTTACCGTATAATAAGCGCCTAATTTACGATTTGATTTTTCGTGCATCCTGTGGTATCATTAAGCAATTATCAACACGGGGGAGAATGCATCATGTTCCAATACACCAAACACAAAAGCACCGAAGTCTATTACACGGTCGGCGAAATCGCAAAGATGTTGAACCTGTCCACCAAACGCGTTTATCAACTTATCGGGTTTGGTCGAATCAAAGCTGTTCGTATTAGTCAACGTTGCATTCGTGTCAGCGACGGCGACCTCAAGAAATTTCTCGACGATGGTCGTCACGCACTTTGCGATAGCTATTATTTGCCACCATCCGAAATATCCAAATAGTCCGTACCCCGAATGTTTCACGTGAAACATTTGGTCATTTTTGGCGAAAACTGCCAAAATATCGACTCAATTAAACACCCCAAATAGCCCGTTTCTCAACAAAACCCGATAACTGACCTTTAGAATATCACAAAAGCCCTAAATCACAAATAAACCCCATTCTCGGCCATTTGCTTTTCTCGGCCGAAAATGGGGTTCCGCGTTTCTACGTCGCGAACTGCGACGCCCGCCTAATCGTTCTCCGCGAACTTCTCAAAATCGCGAGTCAACGCGTCACGCTTCATCTCGCAATTAGTTTTCCGCATCGGTAAATCTTCCGCCTTGAAGGGGAGACCTTCGCGATCGACGACCATCATATAGAATTTGACCTTGGGTTCGGTTCCACTCGGGCGAGCATAAACCAGACTGCCATCAGCCAAATAAAATCCCAGCACGTTGCTCGTCGGCAATCCCGGCCCGGCGCTCACCGCACCCGACGCGACATCCGTCGTGGTGTTGTTGCTGATGTCGTCAATCTTGATAACATCTATTCCCGCCAGCTGACGTGGTGGGTTCGACCGCAACGCCGCCATGAGCGCCGTAATCTTTTCCATCCCGCTCTTGCCGGGCATCACCACGCTCACCGTCTTCTCCATATGCACACCATACTGCGTGTAAATCCGATTCAACAAATCAATCAGCGTCATGTTCTGCGACTTGCACCACAGCGCCATCTCCGCAATCAGGCACGACGTCGACACCGAATCTTTGTCACGTACTGACGTCCCAAACAGGTAGCCGTAGCTTTCCTCATAGCCCATCAGCACATTCAATTCCGGCTCGCCATCCGTCTGTTTGTTCTGCTCAAACGTCCGCATCACTCCCGCGATCCACTTGAATCCTGTCAGGCACAGCTTGACATCGACGCCATACGACAGCGCGATGCGTTCGCCCAGACGGCTCGTGACAATCGTCGTGACAATCGCCGGACGCTTCGGCAGTTTGTCCGCCAACTTCAGCGAGTTGCACAGATACCACACCAGCAGCGCGCCCATCTGATTGCCCGTAATCAGTTCCATCTTGCCCGCATGGCGCACCGCCGTGCCCACGCGATCGGCGTCCGGATCCGTCGCGATAACAAGGTCGGCCGACTCCTTCTCCGCCAGCGCTATGGCCAGTTCCAGCGCCACCCGTTCCTCGGGATTCGGCGACTTTGTCGTCGGGAAATTCCCATCCGGAATCGACTGCCGCGGCTCGCAAATCACATTCGCGAATCCAGCCCGTGCCAGCGCCTTGGGTACCATCGTGATGCCCGTGCCATGCAGCGGCGTGTACACAATCTTCAGTTCACCGCCACGCGACTCGGTCAGCTCACGCCGTATCCGACGGCTGTCCACCGCCGCCAAAAACGCCTCATCCACCGACCCGTCGAGTATCTTAATCCCGCCATGCGACAACGCCTCCTCATAGTCCGCCATCTTCACATCCGACAGACCCTTCACGCCACGCACCTCGTCGATAATCCCTGTATCATGCGGCGCCACCACCTGCGCGCCATCGCTCCACGAAACCTTATAGCCGTTGTATTCTTTCGGGTTATGGCTCGCCGTCACCACGATACCGGCGCTACACCCCAGATGACGCACCGCGAACGACAGCTCGGGCGTCGGCCGCATCCCGTCAAACAGGTACGCGGTCATCCCGTTACCCGCCACCACGCAAGCGGCAACCTGAGCAAAAGCCTCGCTATTATTGCGGCAATCATGCGCGATTACCACTGAGCCGGACGCTCCAACGGTCTTTTGAATATAATTCAATAATCCCTGTGTCGCCTTGGCAACAACCTGTGTATTCATCCGGTTCGTCCCCGGCCCCATAATTCCACGCAGGCCGCCTGTGCCGAACTCCAAATCACGATAGAACGCGTCCTCGACAAGGCTCTCGCCATCGGGCTGCTTAAAGGTATCCAAGATGAATTTCAGTGTTTCACGGGCGCCGGCATCATCGCTCCCGGCGACATAAGCCGTCAAATTATCCAAAGCCGCTTTGCTCAGCATGTTGTTTCAATCCTTCTTTGCTATTAATTCTATTAACAGTTTATCAAATCCGCACATCAAATGCAAGAGTCATTTTCAGATTTCTGTAAATTCCATCTCAAGGGGGAGGGGTGCGTCGCCCCAAAACAAACAGACCGCGAAGCTCGAAAACTCCGCGGCCCGTAAGGCTACTCTATGATGCTGAACAAGTCAGCGTATTTTTAGAACAAGGACCAATCCGAAACACCGGAAGCGGGAACGAGGTAATCCTTGAAGGTCTTCATAAGGTCAGCACGCTTCATCATGGCATCGGGAAGCATATCCGTGCTAGTAGATTCTTCTATAACATGACGAACCTGCTCGAAACCGAAGCCAAGAGCGATGGTCTGGTTGTTGTTGACGACCATGGCGTTACCAACGACAGCGTCAGTGGCGTCTTTGATGCTACCAACAGCCTGAGCTGCGGAATCGGTGGCAAGCAAACCGGTGTGGGCTGTCGCGTAACCGGCGGCCAAGTACCAGATGTCAGCGGAGGTATAGAACACACCGGCGTCACCAAATGGCTCAAAGCCGGTCAGGTCGATTGTGGGGCCTGTGGCGGCGCCATTGGAGGCTGTCTTCAATGCGGCGGCAAAGCCTTTCGCGGTTTCGGTCGCGGTTTCGGCGGTGATACCGGCAAGCCATTGCGAGCCACTGACAACGAGTTTACCACCGGCATTGACATAAGCGGTGAGCTTTTCGCAGCTCGCGTCTGTCATGGGTGTTTCAGAGCTAAGGCCATCAACACCATTGCACCACATTACGAAACCATCATCAAGCTTGACCAAAGACTGCAGGCCTTCTTGAATGGCGACAGCGGACGCGCTTGAGAAGTACATATTGTTCGCGGCAAACGCAGGCGCATAGTAGGTGGTTTCATTCGTGTTATACTGATATGTTGTGGCTGAGGAATCGGCATTGGTCCAACGTTTCAGTTCGGCCACATAGAGGAACTTTGTGGCGGAACCATCGGGGTTCAGACAGGCAGCCAAGGGCCACAGCGAAGCCGACTCATTGGGCTTGGGGGTGGCACCATCGGTCGCGGTCATGACGATGTAGCAAGGCTCGCCCGTGGTCACGTCGATTTCGCCCGAAGTGGCGGTGGCGGCAAAGTCTGTGGCAACAGCGTTCTCGTAAGACAGACGGTTGTTGAAGTTCAAATTGTATGAAGCGGCGTTCAAATACTTAACGGTGTACTTGGCAACACCATCGGCCGGATCATTGGCTTTCCATGTCACAGCCAATTTACCGGGAGCGCTACCCTGACCAACGCTAAGCACCACGGGCGCTTCAGGCGGAGTAACATCGCTCTGTCCCGAGTAACCACGGAAGTTATCGGTGTACATTTTGAACACGCCACCATCACCGGGTTCGGTTGTGGTGTGTAAGCAAACGCCGAAGAATTTCCAATCGGCGGTTTCGCTCAGAGGACCATAGCTGTTACCCGTAACAGCCGGAGCGAGATTTTCATTATCGCGGGCAAATTCCCATTCCAACGTTGTCCAAGCACCGGGGGTAAGCGATTTCCAAGGATTGTGTTTGTAAGCACCATCGTTAATCATAATAGCGGCGTCAACGGCATAGCTCGACGCGTTGTAGACATCAATTTTCACGCCATCATAGGACTTGGGAATAATGTCCCCACCGGCATAGTGACCACGCATTGACCAATGCAACTGACTGGGATTGTCACGTTCGTAAGCATCTGTCAGCGTAACAGCCGCAGCACCGATATTCCATGTCATGTCTGTTACAGATGAACGGGCACCTTCAGTGATATAATTAGTATCGGTGTTTCCACCGCCGCTACCGGCACTTCTGTTCGAGGATTGGTTACCTGGCGAAACGTTATCAATCTTTTGACTTCCCTCAAAGCCTTGGATGACCGTGTCGGCGGCAAAGGCAGCAGGTGCCGAAATCACAACTGCCGCAAGGGCTGCAAGTGTAAATAATTTCATTTATGCAATCTCTCCTATTGTTAAAATATTAGTATCACGCAGATATCTGCGTCCACATATAATATACATTCTATACATTCTCCGCTAAAAATGCAAGCTAAAAATGAACACTTATGCATTTTTTTTAAAATAACTTATTTTTATTTTGTTTGGAACGGAGTGGAACCCTGTTCCTCTGAGGGAATTGACAGAAATTTCTTTTTGTGCTACAGTAAGTGAAAATTTACAAAAGGATAATTTCTAACGATGAAGACTTCCCCGTTGGCCGACACGAAACCGCAGCCTGTTTTCCGTGAATTGAGTGTTGTTCCTCCGGATTCCGTCAGTCTTACCTCCGGTTATTCGCGTTCCGGTGTGCCCTCCAATATGTTCGCGTTACCGCCTGAATGGCGTCGGACATTTTCGACACTGGGCTTCTATGGTTTTCTGCGGTATCTTGAGAACCGCGACGCCCACTTGTCGTCGTGTCTCCGCACCCGCCGTGCCGCTCTGGCTGCTGCCGAGATGCGTGTCGTCGACACGGGCGACAGTCCATTGGAACTGCAAGTGGGCGCCTTTGTGCGCAATGTTATAAACGACACGCCCGGTTTACGTGCCCAAATCAATCAGTTGATGGATGCCTTTGGCAAGGGTTGGGCAATTCTGGAAGTTATGTGGCGCCGCGACCCGGACGGTTTTGTGCGCATCGACGACCTGCGTGTGCGCCGACAGGAGCGCTTCGCCTTTGACACGCACGGCAAACTCTGGATGACTGACGCCATCGCCGACAGGGAGTATCCGCCGACACCGCAAGACTACGCGACCGCCCCGAAGCTCGTGTCTTATCCCAACGACCCCGCGCCGATGATTGCGCCAAGGCCGCAGCCCATGCCCGACCGAAAGTTCTGCACCTTCATCTTTGAGCCATCGCCCATCAACCCCTATGGCAACGCGCTCTCGGCAAGAACGGTGATGCTCTGCTGGTACAAGGCCATCAACCTCGCCGTTTGGAGCGACCACAACGAGCGCTTCGGCGTACCCATGCCGATTATCCATTTCGACCCCGGAACAAGCCAACAGGAAATTGCTAAGCTGGAGAATGTGTTGGAGGATCTGAAAAGGAAGGGCGGACTCCTACTCAATGATTCGGTCAAATACGAACTCTCGGAAACCAAGTCAACCGCCGGAGCGAGCAACTCGTACCGGGAGCTGACGGACTGGTGCAATGACGAAATCTCCAAGACAATCCTCGGCCAGACGCTGACGAATAGCGAAGGTCGACGCACGGGCAGCAAGGCACTGGGGACAATCCACGAACGCATCCTGAACTCGTACCACGCCGCCGACGCTCAGGCGCTCAGCGATGCCCTCACGCTTCAGATTTCGCGATGGCTGACCGACTTCAACTTTGGCACCAAGATTCCATGTCCGCGAATTCTGCTCGAAACACATGACCCCGTTAAGGAAGTCGAGGAATTGGACATCGACGAAAAACTGCTGAAAATGGGCGTTCCCATCTCGGTCTCGTGGTTTTATCGCAAGTATCACCGCCCCATCCCCGACACGGACGAGCACGCGTTGCGCTACGACGACCAGAACCTGTTCCAGTACCATCTGCAATATGGCGTTATGACCATCAACGAAGTCCGCGACCGACTCGGATTGCAGCCCGTCGCGTGGGGCGAGCAGCGGGTCATGCCTGTACCCGGAACAACCAAGTCTGGCTATGTAGGCAGTGTGTCAAGGGAGGAGATGGGGATCTCGCAGGAAAAACGTAACGAGGAAGGAGAGAATAAGGAAACTGACATGAACTCGGAACACTAAGCCTCACACGCACACACCACCAACACCACGCAAAATGTTTGCTTTTTTTTGCCCATGATATAGAACAAAATTTCTAATAATAGTCCTTGGGAGGGGACTGAAAGATGAACGAGAATAACAACCCCAAGACCGACGCAGTGCCGGTCACAAACGAACAAACGGCGCCCGATGATGCAAACGGATGCGCCTTTGAGATGGAGATTTTCCGTGCGGGCGACTATGGCGCCAAGGGCAACTGGACGCCGGAAGACTTGGACTCTATCGCGGCGGATTACACGCCCGAGCGGCACGAAGCGCCCCTGACACTCGACCATGCGTCGAGCGGCCCGGCAATTGGCTGGGTCGAGCATCTGCGCCGAGTGGGCGACCGACTGATCGCCAAGGTGCACGGAGTGCCCAACGTCGTCGCCGAACTCATTCGGCGTGGCAATTACAAGCAGCGTAGCGCCGAACTGGTTCGCAAATTTCGCGACACCGGCAAGCCGTATCTGCGTGCCGTCTCGTTGCTCGGCGCGGCCATCCCGGAAGTCAAGGGACTGCGCCCGATTCAGTTTAGCGAGAACGACGAAGTCAGTTGTGTCGACAGCGAGCCGGACGGCATTGCCGCTCTGCGCGCCGAGCTGAACGCTTTGCGCCGCAAACTGATTATGAGCGACTTGCAGTGCGCAGGCGTCACGCTCACCGACGAGCAAACGACCGCGTTTTGCGACATGATGGACGCCCTGCCCAACGGGATGCGAGTCCGCTTTGCCGAGGATGAACCGAAACTGACCCCGGCGCAATGGTTCACGAGACTGATGGCGCAGTTTAGCGCAAGTCATTTGTCCCAACAGATGCCGTTGCCGCTCATGGGCGAAGCAGCTCCGGAGGCGGCCGCCAGAGTGGACGATACGGCGGTGGCGGATGCCTTTTCCGAGGAGATGAGCGCTGAACTGGAGAGTCTGCGTCTGCGCCGTACCGCGGAAGATATCTGCCGCAATAACCCCGATAAAGACTACTCCGCGGCGCTGTTGATGGCCGCGAAGTCGCAGCAAAAACACTAAGGAAAGGAGGATAACACTATGTCTCACTATGTCCTTGACATGACCTATACCTTGTCAGGTTCCACCATCGTCAGACGTTCGGCCGTCGTTCGGGCGTCGAACAACGGCAATGATGTCTCGCTGCCTACGGCGGCCAATGCCACAAAGTTCGCGGGCATCGCCATGACCTCGCAGGCCATCGGCGGTCGCGCGCTTACCGTCCGCAAACTCGGCGTCGCCGAAGCTATTGCCGCAGGTGCCATTGCCGCAGGAGCGCCATTGAACATCGCCGACGGCAACGGGCGCGTCAAAGCGCTCAACGAAGCCGCCGGAACAAAAGTGGAATGCATCGGCTTTGCCGAGTCAAGCGCCACAACGACAGGTGATATCATCAAGATATACATCTGTCCGCATCAGCGCACCATGTAGTCCGGCGCCGCGGACGGACGGAACACCGCACACAATCGGCATCCGTCCGCGGCCGTTTCACCATATAAACGCATAGAGAAGGGAGATTTATCACTATGCCTGAAGTAAACGAAGTCCACATAGACGCCGCCTTGACGGGCGTCAGTGTGGCATACACCAACACCGATTACGCCGCCGATGTGATTGCCCCGGCGGTACCTGTTCTCAAACAAAGTGACAGATATTTTATCTGTGACCCGGACAGAGAATGGATGCGCAAATCGGATGATCTGCGCTCGCCGGGAACACCGGCAAATGAGGTCGGATACTATATGAGTTCCGATTCCTATTACTGCCAGGACCATGCGCTCGAAGCATCCGTGCCCGACGAGGAACGTGACAACGCCGACCCGGCCATCGCGCCCGATATCGATCGCACGGAGTTTCTGACGGAGAAAATCATGCTCAACAGGGAAGTGGCACTGTCGAATATGCTCAACGATGCCGACATTCCATCCGTGTCGCTGTCGGAAGATGACGCATGGACAACCCCTACATCGAATCCCATTGACCAGTTCAGAACGGCTCAACTCTCCATTGCCTCGGCAATCCAGCGTCGCGCCAATGTGCTGCTTGTGGGGCAGGAAGCTTTCGACGCGCTTGCCAATCATCCGGCAATCATCGAGAGAATCAAGTATACCAGCGCGAGCGCCATCACGGAGGATGTGCTCGCGAGGCTGTTCCAGATTGAGCGGGTTGTGGTTGGCAGAGCGTGGACGAATATCTCGGCGCTCGGACGTCAGCCTATCATGCAACCTGTCTGGGGCGACAACGCCTTTCTCATCTATGTGACACCACGACCGGGACTGCGAAACATCGGAGCCTTGTCCACTTTCACATGGAACGCCGCCCATACAGCCGCCAACACAAACGGCTATATCGTCGACAGATGGCGCGAACCCGAACGAAAAGCCGACGTCATACGAGTTCAGAAGTACTATGACCACAAACTCGTCACGCCGAAGGCCGCCTATCGTTTCGAGAACGTTATCCTCCACTAACACAACAGGGTGGGGGACTGTCTCCTCAGAGGTCTCCCACCCGACCTTTGTTATACTAACGAAAGCAAGATTCCATGACATTAACACCACAAACTCAATACTGTACCTATGACGATGTTGTCGACCGCTATCATCCGGGATATCTCGACGTGACAACAAACGAACAGGAACAGACCGAAATAGAACAAATACGGCAGTATCAGCCCCCGAACGTAAGCGCCGTGACGGCCGCCATACAGGACGCGTCGGCTTATATCGACAGTCAACTCAATGACCGCTATAATCTGCCATTCGATTCGCCGCCACAAACACCGCCAATGATACGATCGCTGGCGGCCATCATCGCCGGATGTATGCTCGGACGGAGATGGCCCGGACAATTCAACAAGGACGCGTGGCGGACAGACTACCACGACGCGCTATGCGCTCTCGACAACTTGGCATCGGGCAAAATGAATCTGCCCGGAATCCCCGCCAAGGAAACAAACAACGCCGCAGCGGACAGACATCTCACGCTCGACGACATAACTCTGACAATAACAAACCACGAAATCGAGTAATGCAATGAACCAGAAAACAATCAACACAAGCGGATACCCGCGACCAAATATCGACAATCTCTGCGAGTGCATGACAAGACTCTGCGAAACACTGCCGAGGAACAGCAAAACAGCACGAACAATCAACGAGCTGCTGGCGGCGGCGATGCCTTTAGCCGACAACGACCTGAGAGCCGTACTGACGGAACAAATCATCGATCAAGCACAAATCGCCCACGAGGACAAAATCGAAAAGCGACTGACCCGAATCGAAAAGTATTGCAAGGACCTGACGCAAACGCTGTTCTGCCTCGCCCAAACCATCGGCAAAAACACCTGAGCACCGTGTATCCATGACCCAAAAACAAACCCGTGACCCCTGATGTTAGAACAAACATTGGGGGTCTTCGGTTTTTGTGGCGAGGAACTCCCCGATAGAATGCCTATTTGCCGGAAATGTCACCCGTCGGAGGCCGACGAAAAGCGGATTTGTTTTCCACGGTTGGGGAAAAATCCCCTAAAACCGGGCATTTCCTGTGGATAACTCGGCTCATTTGTGGATAAAGTCTGTATTATGTACGGAAAATGCCTTACAGAGCCGCATTATATCTCAATTTAACAGGTGTCTAACTCCCTCTAACTGCCTTTATTATCGCATCGAAATGACTTTTTCACAGAAGTTTTCCACAGGTTATCCGTCCTTTTCCACACAATAACCGAGCTTTACACAGAAGTTTTCCACAGTTTTGTGGAAAACTCAAATCGGAGCAAAAACAAGTACCAAAACAGTCTATGTTTTGAAGGTCTCAGTGGGATTTTTGAGGTGCGAATAATACTACTGTAATACTAAATTAAAAACCTGTTTATCTTAGTAGTAGTAGTAGGGGCTGTGGAAATGTGGATAAGCCCGCAAACCCTTGATTTATCAAGGAAAGATGGTGTTGATAACTCTGTTGAAAAGTTGCCGTTTTATTCACACAACGCCCCGTTTTTTGTGGATAAAAAAACGCCCTTCCGGTGACAACTCCGATTTGTCCACAGAATCAAAAGCGACGGTGGAAAACTTTAGGACAAAATGGGGTGAAAAACGGGTTTTTGGGTGTTTTTCGCGGAAAATGTTAGCTTGAATCAAAGCGGTTTATGCGAAGTTTTCCACACACTTTTCCACACATTTTTCTATACTGGGGGAAAGTCCGTGAAACCCTCATTCCACCGTCTCGGTTTTTGCGGGTTTTGTCCTAAAAAAACAAACAGAAATTACGCTCAAAACATTTTATCCTTGATTTGTCGGTCTGTTCGGTGTAGTGTAATAAAGATAAAAGTTTTATTGGAGGCTTTGTCAATAGTTGATTCTCGGCGTAAAGAACAATAGACTTGGCATGATTCGTCTAGGATGGGTTATTGTGTATCTGTTGATATTGGCAATAGTTTCGTTTGGGGTGACTTACGCCCTATTGACTCGCGACAACAAGAAGCTGCCTGCGCCGTTCAAGGTTGACAAGTCGTCACTCAACAGCAAGAAAAAGGCGGAGTATCAGCCGATACCCATTGGCAACACCCAACCCGCCGCGCCGAAAGCGTTGACCAATAACGATGACTCGGCAACGACGGAGATTCCGGCAAGTCTGATCGAGAAGATTCAGTCGCAGAGTAAGAGCGACAAACCCAAGGATGTGATTCCGGTTGTCAGCATGGCGAACTCCGGCAGGATTGAAGTTGAGCGGTTGTCCGATGACGAATTCAAACTCACGGCGATTGAGTCCGACGGCTATGTGTTCACGGGGTGGAACTGCCCTCACGGCAAGGATTGTCCCGTTGACAGCATATCCGACAGCCTGAGCACCACGACGACGGTGATTGTTCCCGCCTCCGAGAGCAGCATCGAGGTGACGGCGTGTTTTGGACGGCGCTACGAGCTGCGAACTTACAACGATTTGTTCACCATCAAGGACGACCCGACGGGCTATTATGTTCTGATGGAGGACATTGACGCCTCCTCGTCCACAGTGCAGCGCATTGTTATCAATGGCGTGGATTATCAGGGGTATTCGTCCGCGGAAGAATTCGCGCCAATCAACGGCTTTAGCGGTTGCCTTGACGGAAATGGCAAAACGATATTCTGTTTGACAATCAAAAAGAGCGACACGACATCCACGGGCACAGGTCTCTTTGGGGAACTGGCAGGCACCGTCAAGAACCTGACGTTGTTTGACATGGAATCTGACGGCAATGATTGTGTCGGCGGCATTGCGGGCGTTGCGACAAACGACGCCGTCATCAGTGGCTGTCAGGTTTTCGGCAATATCAAAGGAATCAGTCATGTCGGGATGATTGTGGGCAAACTGTATGGTCGTCTGGAAAACTGCTGTGCTTGCGGATTTGTCGATGGTGCCGATACCGCCGGTGGTTTGGCGGGGTCGTGCGAGATGGCGTTGATTGCCAATTCGTATGCGTCGTGCGTCGTGACAGGCGTCGACAGAATCGGCGGATTGGTAGGCTACAACCGAGCACGGCAGACGCCTGAAGAAATGAGTTTTGTCCGGAACATAAAGAACTGCTATTCGCTGAGCAGTGTGAGCGGCAACAAGAGGGTCGACGCGATTATTGGCAGTGTTGATGGCGAAAAACTCGCGGACAATTCCTACACGGAGAATTGCTATTTCGACTCGGAAGCCGCGGGATTTCCGGCGATGGATGCCAACAGCAAAGGATTGGCGCTGTCGGAACTCATGAGCAAGGCAACCTATGTAAACTGGGATTTTGAGAATGTATGGAATATTGTCCCGGGCCGCAGCACACCGTTCCTGCGCAAACTCTTCGATGGGCGCTTCCACATCATCGGCGAAAAGAAAGGCGCGGGCGTCATCAAGACGATGGATGCCGCTTTGGACGACAACAACGTTCCCTACTTTGAACTCTCGGCGTTGCCGGCCAATGACTCGATTTTTGCCGGATGGATGGGCTGGCGGCTGGCGACATCCTTCAACGATACGACCATCACGATGAACAATCACCGCTGTGTTGTGGCGGACTTTGCGCGCGTCAAAGAGATACGCGAAAAGGATGATTTGCTCACTGTCGGCGGCGACAGTGCCGACCGCTATGAGCTGATGAACGATCTCGATTTGACGGAATATAAAAAGGGAACAACCGAGCCAATCAGTTTCAAACCGCTGCCCGAATTCAAAGGCATTTTCAATGGCAACGGCTTCGCCATCCGTGGGCTATACATTGACGAACCTGACGCGAACGGTGTGGGGTTGTTCACGGCAAACAGTGGCGAAATTAACGACCTGAAAATCATCGGTGCACGGGTGCATGGGCGCGAACATGTGGGTGTTATTGCCGGTAGCAACACGGGCATCATTGCCAATTGCGAAATCGGCGGTCAGGCGCTTGGCATGGGCAAACTGGGGGGTATCAGCGGCGAGAACAGCGGCAAACAGCTCGATAACAAAGATAAAACTGAGCTGATTATCACGGACAAAGGTATCGCCAAAGAATAGTACAGGGTGTGACTAACGACGGCGAGTCGGACGTTGTTCGTCCTCGTCGTAATAATACTCGTCTTCATCTTCCCACTGATATTCGTAGTCCTCGGCTTCGGGTTCGCAGGCGATGAGTTTGTCAAACGAAATGGATCCGCCGCCCGAGAGCAGCAATCCGCATCCGAGTGTGGCGATGATGATTTGCGCGGTGAGTCCGGATGTCGGCAGCACAATGCCGACGGTTTCCGGCCCGCCCCAGTAGCCGCCTGCAAAAACGGCAACCATTTGCCAGATTGACATCAGAATCAGCGGAATAACGGCAGGTCGTGTGAGCAGTCCGAAGAGGACGAGTGCTCCGCAAGCGGTTTGACCCCAAGCGACTGTCTGCGCCAGAATATCGATCTGTTCAGGCGCGAAAAAGCGGGTCAGTGGTTGCGCTATTTGCGAAAAAGCCGTCGCCCATTGTTCGGGCCCACGCCAGCCAAAATTCTGGTTAATGAGGAGTTTGTCCAATCCTTGTGGAATAAAGGCAGCCGCGATAGCGATTCGCGAGGCAGTAGCGGCCCAGTTGCGATGAGTCAGAAACAATGGCATAATCGACTATAACTCCTTCTATATTTGTGTCTGTAGACAATAAAAAATACAATTATGTGAGGTAAAGTAATTCTGTAAATTGGCCGGACTTACTCTACTCTTCTTCGTTATCAATGTTGGGGTCAATGTGATATTGCTTAATCTTGCTGTAAAGAGTTTTTCGGGTGACTCCGAGCAAATTGGCGGTTTTCTCGCGCTGAGAATCACATTCGAGCAATGCTTGGCGAATCAGATATTGTTCGAGAACTTCCCTAAAGGTATCAACTTTTTGATGGAAATTCAAGTTATCGTTCAGAAAAATCTCGTCAAGTTTGTTGTGAATGGCATTGATATCCTGCGTGTCGTTCTCGCTGATGGGCACGGTAGGGCTAATAGCGTCCGCCGGCGGCGGTGTTCTCTTTTGCTTGGGTCTCGGGGGCGCCATCTGGATGTCCTCGATTAGCGTATGCACATCGGCGAGAGGTTTGTCCGCGAGTAGCACGGCCCGCTGAATCACATTTTGCAATTCCCGAATGTTGCCGGGCCAAAGATAATTTTCGAGACACGTGAGCGCCTCGGACGTAAACCCGATGCAGTCGCGCCCGAAGGCAGAGTTTGCCTTGTTGACAAAATACTTGATTAACAGCGGCAAGTCGCCGTCTCGGTCGCGCAACGGCGGAATGGTAATCGGGTAGGCATTGAGACGGTAATAGAGGTCTTGCCTGAACTTGCCCTCCTTGACCAATTCGGGCAGGTTCTGGTTCGTGGCAGCGATGAGGCGAACATCCACCTTGACGGGCTTATTCGCGCCGATGCGCGTAATCTCGCCCTCCTGCAACACTCGCAGAATCTTGGCCTGAAGCGAGAGCGGCATATCGCCAATTTCGTCGAGCAGCAGTGTGCCGCCATTCGCCGACTCGAACTTGCCGATGCGCCGCGACACAGCGCCGGTGAAGGAGCCCTTCTCGTGCCCAAACAACTCGCTCTCGAGTAGCGTTTCGGGGATGGCCGCGCAGTTGACCGCGATAAAGTCATGAGAATTGCGGATACTCTGATTGTGGATGGCTCGCGCCACAATTTCCTTGCCGGTTCCGCTTTCGCCGGTGATGAGAACAGTAATATCGTTATCGAGTACTCGCCTGACGGCGGTATAGACTTTCTGCATCGCCTGACTTTCGCCGACCATATCCGGGAACGTATTCTGTTCGATGAGCTTAAGATGGAGCGAATCGAGCTTATGTTGGAGTTGCTGTTTCTCGAGCGCGTGCCGAATAATGATTTGCAAGTCGGATAGATTGAGCGGCTTGCTGAAGTACGAGTACGCGCCCTCGCGCACAGCGTCATACGCCAGCTCCTTTTTGTCATAGGCCGTCATGACAATCACAAGCGTCCGCGGACAAATGCGCCGGAGATTCTGCAAAAGCTCAAGCCCGCTCATACCGGGCATTCTGACATCGGTAATCACAAGGTCAAACGGCGTATTTTGGGCCATCTTGAACGCAGTCACGCCATCGGCTGCTTCGCTGATTTTGTAGCCTTCGCGGCGCAACGCCATCGAAAGAGTCTGTCTCAGGCCCGCATCGTCATCAACGACAAGCGCGTGAGCAATATACGGAGTGCTATCTGTTTGCGTTTGATTATAGGACATCAAATTGATTTCTCTTCAATAACAGCCAAAAGCTCATTTAAAGTACTTACAATACTTGACCGAAAGTTTAGTCTTAAAAATGTCACAGCAAAAGAGAAATAAAGAGTCAAAGATTCATTACTATTTTTTACACACTGGCATAAAAAAGATATTGCAAAAAGTACCTAGCTGTGCTAAATTAAATATTGTAACATTATAACCAGAATTATCAAGTAAAAAGAGAGAGAGAAAACATTATGCGCCACGCATTTACTTTGATAGAACTTTTGATTGTTGTCGCAATCATCGCGATACTTGCCGCAATCGCTGTTCCCAATTTCTTGGAAGCTCAAGTTCGTTCCAAGGTTTCGCGCACCAAGAGCGATATGCGCACGATGGCTACAGGTCTGGAATCGTATATGGTCGACTGCAATGGTTATCCCAATTGCCACATGTACGGCATCGCGACCCGCAACTACATCAGCGGTAGCGCCAGCGATCCCATGATTCTTGAACGTCTTTCGACACCGGTTGCCTACCTAACTAACGTGACATTCCGCGACCCATTCACAGTAAGCGCCCGTCTGAGCGCCAGTAATGCCCAAGGAATGATGAATGCGACGGCAATTAAGGTCACTCCGGCAACCGACACGGCAGCGGCATTGAACTGCTATATCTACCAGTCCTTCAACAGCGAACAACGCTACACCCAACCGACCGACGGCTATAGCGTTGCGACAAAGCCGACAAGCACCTGCGCGTTCTTCCTGCACAGCTGCGGCCCTGACAGCACCTACTACAACTCTGCTGGCGTCATCTCGAACGATCGCGCGGCACAACTGCCCTACACAATCTCGATGATATACGACCCAACCAACGGCACCATCTCCAAAGGCAGCATCTGGCGTGATGGCGGCGGAGCAAGCCCCACAAGCGGCTACGCGGCCGGCGAAGGATTGCGTCTTGCAGTCTCGGGACAAAAATAAAGCAAGCCAATAAAACTGTGCAGTCGCCGTCACCAACACAAAACGACGTCCGCACGTGCAACACAAATTACCAGCACTGATGACCCACACCCCCAGTGACGCCATCAGTGCTGTTTTATGTTATCCCATATAAGTAGGCGGGTGTGGGGGTGAGCTATTTGTTTTATATGAATGAAAAAATGACGTTGCTGTTTTTCTTTTACTGCGGCTGTCATCTTCAGCTTGCATCATTACATTGCTTCACACAGCAAAGGAATACTATGAGTTATTTATTTACTTCTGAGAGCGTTTCTGAAGGACATCCCGATAAGGTTTGTGATCAGATTAGCGACGGAATTTTGGACGCGATTTTAGCTCAGGATCCCGAGGCCCGAGTGGCTTGCGAGATTCTTGCGGCGACAAATCTGGTTGTTGTTGCGGGTGAAATTACCACAACAGCTAAGGTTAATTATGAGAATTTGGTGCGCAGTACGTTGCGTGAAATTGGCTATACCGATGCCGATAGTGGTATTGGATGTGACGATTGCACAATTCTGTTTGCGCTTCACAGCCAGTCTCCGGATATCAAACAGGGCGTCGATGCCGGTTCCAAGAAGGAACAGGGCGCGGGCGACCAAGGGATGATGTTTGGTTATGCTTGCGATGAGACGCCTGAGCTGATGCCTCTGCCTGTCGAGCTTAGTCACCGTCTGTTGTTGCGGTTGTCTTCGCTGCGCAAAACGGGCAAGGTCAAGTATTTGCGTCCCGATGCGAAATCGCAGGTGACGGTTGAGTATAGTGATGACAACAAGCCGGTTGCGGTGCGCGCGATTGTGATTAGCACGCAGCACACCCCCGAGATGTCGTCAAGGGCCAAGCAGCAGCAGATTAAGGCTGACATGATTGCTAAGGTCATCAAGCCCGAGCTTGGCGAGTGGTGGAATGAAAAAATCAAGATTTATGTTAATCCTACGGGCAAGTTCGAGGTTGGCGGTCCGCATGGCGACAGTGGTTTGACCGGTCGCAAAATCATCGTCGACACTTATGGCGGCATGGGCCGTCATGGTGGCGGTGCCTTTAGTGGCAAGGACCCGAGCAAGGTTGACCGTTCGGCAGCGTATGCGTGCCGTTGGGTTGCCAAAAATATCGTGGCGGCCAAGTTGGCAAAGCGTTGCGAGGTTCAGGTGGCATATGCCATCGGCGTCGCGAAGCCGGTGTCGATCAATGTCAACACTTTTGGCACGGGCGCGGTGAGCAACGAAGTACTGTGCAAAGCCGTCGAGAAGGTTTTCGATCTCAAACCGGCCGCGATTATTGCCGCGCTTGACCTCAAGAAGCCTGTCTTCAAGAAGACGGCCGCTTATGGTCACTTTGGCCGCGCGGAGTTCTCGTGGGAAAAACGCAACAAGGTTGACGCCCTGAAGAAGGCTGTCGCGGAACTCGCAGGCAAGAAGAAATAGGTTCGCCCCGTTTTCCCATTGGATAATATGATGCCCTTTCGACCACGGAAGGGTATCATTTTTTTTTGCGTGTGGTTCGGCGCGAGTCTGTATTTCAGAGTATGAGTATCGGGATATCAGAAAAAGAATCGGCACGTCCTCCACGGTTGATGTTTGTGGCAGGCGAGGCTTCCGGCGATGCCCATGCGTCCGCCGTGATACGCGAGATTCTTAGTCAGTCTCCCTCAACCTTTGTGTTTGGTTTGGGCGGGCACCAGATGCGCGACGCCGGGATGCGGCTAGATGTGGATTTGGTCAGCGAACTGCGGGCATTGATGGGCTTTGTGCGTGTGGTATTCAGCGCCCGCGCCATCTTCCGAATGCTGGACACCGCCGAAGAATTACTGCGTCGCGAGCGTCCCGACGCGTTGGTGCTTGTCGACTATCCGGGCTTCAACCTGCGTCTTGCTCGGCGCGCTGCGCGACTGGGCATTCCCGTTATCTACTACATCAGTCCTCAGATTTGGGGGTGGAACTATCGCCGAATCAACGCCATCCGTCGCGACATCTCACTGATGCTTGTCATCTTCCCCTTCGAGCGCGACATGTACGAACGCGAACACGTGCCGGTCGACTTTGTTGGTCATCCCCTTGTTGACGAGGGCACGCCACAGCCTCTTGTGGGCGCCGAACGCGACGCGATGCGAGCGGAATTGCTGTCGTCATTGCCCACGGTAAAAACGGCGCAACCGCTACTGATTGGGCTTGTGCCCGGCAGCCGTCGCGGCGAACTGGAACGCCATATGCCGCCCCTGCTAGAGGCCGCCCGTCTTATCGCCAACCGCTTGCCGCAAGCGCGATTCGTCCTGCCACGGGCACGCACCATCACCCCCGAATACATCGACCATTTCATGGCCGCCGCCCGCGATTTGCCCATTGCCGTCACCGACCTGAACTCGCGGCAAGTCTATTCCGTGCTCGACTTTGCCATCTGCAAAAGCGGAACAAGCACACTGGAAATGGCGCTATCCCAAACGCCATTCATCGTCATCTATCGTATGTCATTCCTCAACGAAATCATCGTGCGCATCCTCATCAAAATCAAGTGGGTCGGGCTACCGAACATCATCATGAATCGCACTGTCGCGCCGGAATTGCTGGGTATCCGTGCCTGTACGGGCGCAAACATCGCGGCGGCGGCACTGCGGATACTCGAAGACCCCAAGCGCCTCGACGCGGCGCGCGCCGACCTTCGCGAATTAACCACAATCATGGGTGGGAGCGGCGCCGCCAAACGTGCTGCCATGAGCATACTACAATATGTCCGCGAGCATCACTAACCGCGTCGCCCGGTGTCCGTCGCGTACTCAATTTAGTATTCACTGTTATGTTATTTTGAGTTTATGTGTAATAGTTGATATAATAGTTACATTTGAAAAATTGTTTATCGAAAAGGATTTGTTGTGAACAGAAAGTATATTGTTTCGATCGTGACTCTTACGATTGTGGTTATTGTGTTCATGACAATTTTCATTTCGTCGCTTATTACCTCGGTGAACAACCGGATAACGCAGATTTGTTTTGACGATTTGACGCTTGCCACAAAGCAACTCGCCACGGATTTCCATGACAAGATTGTCACGGATGATATGATTCTCAGGAGCATCGCGGCTGTCATCGCGAGCAAGTCGGATATTGATGAGGCCAGACTTTGCAGTATCATGAAAGCTTATAACGTGACGCCGTCGTATATCTCGTTTTTGGAATTGTTACGCCCGGACAATACTTTTTTGTATTCGGATGGGACGGTTCGGGATATGACCGGCAAACTTGATTTTGAGACCGAGGCGTTGCGTGGCGATTATGTTTCGAACATCGTGGAAAGTGCCAAGAATCCGGCCGAGAAGATTATTCGCAACGCGATGCCCGTGGTTCGTGATGGCAAAACAGTCTATATGCTTTATGGTGTTGTGCTGTTGTCGAATCTTGTTGACAAGTTCAAGACGGATATTTACGAAGGCAATGCCTATGCGTATATCGAGGACGGCGACTCGGGGGACTTCATTCTTGACACATGGCAAAAGTCGCTAGGGAACATTCGGGATTTTTCTAAAGGCAAAATGATGCCCGGCTACAACATGGAGAATGCGATTGATGATATGGAGCGCGGCATCGGCGGCAACCTCGCGTTCGTGTCCAGAACCACCAGCAATGTGCTCTATTTGCATTATGAGCCGATTGGCATCAACAATTGGAACGCAATTGTATCGGTTGAGCAAAAGTACGCCTTCCAAAAGAGCCGTCCCATCCGCAAGTTGTTGTATCTGTTGGCGGGTGGCATTGGCGCGGCCTTGTTACTTTACATGGTCGGCGTACTCTACAGCATTTATCAGGCGTATGCGCAGGTGTGGCGGATGAGCATCGAGGACAAAACAACCGGTTTGCAAAATCGTAACGCCTACGAGCGGTTTATTGTTTCGTGTCGTGACCGGGTGTTCGAGTCCGTGGTATGTGTGTACATCGACGCCAACGGATTGCACAACATCAACAACAAGTACGGCCATGCGGTTGGCGACCAGATGTTGAGAATCGTCGCGGGCACGCTCGTCGCCGAGTTCACGAAAAAATTGGTGTACCGCATTGGTGGCGATGAGTTTGTGGTGTTCACCGACAGCGACAGTGAAGACGTTTGCGCAGAGAAAATGAGCAATATCGCGGCCAAAATTGAGAAGCATGGCTACAGCATTTCATACGGAATTGCCTGTCGCCGGAATGAGCCGGGCGTGGAGCGCGTGGCAAAAGAGGCCGACGAGATAATGCTCGAGCAAAAACGCAAATACTATGCCGAGAATGACCGCCGCCATCGATAAGAGCGCGAACCTCGGCGGCGAGCGTCAGCGGTTGCGGCGTCGCTTGTAGATAACGATTTCGGGGTCAGCACCCCCCTCGCCAAACTCACACACGAGAAGATAATTCTCATCGGCAGCCAACCCATAACAGCGCTCCGAGTGGTCGCTTTTGCACACCTGATTCCCGAGAATGATTCTATCATCGTCAAATATTTTGACCGCTTGTCCACTGGGGAGCGTGTACTCGAGATTGACGATGGAACCTTTGAGCGCGTTAAGTCCGGTGAGCTTGGGCATATCCGCCACATGCAGCTCATTGAACTCATCGATCGTTTCCGCGATATAACGACAGGGTTTTGCGTCCGCGCATTGGTCACAGGTGCTGTGGCCGCCCGCATGGCAACACCGCGCCAGAATACAGTCCGCGCCAAAAGGCCGCCCCTCCGTCGCGGCACACCCACCGCACGCTTCGCGATAGTCACATTTGGCGCAATCCAGCCCACAAATCGAAAAACCCATCACCTAACACCTCTTCCCAAAAGTCCGTCCCTCCGCGACAAAACACAGAGGCTCAATTCCTATTAGAAACAGTAACACCGCCACACTTTTTCTATTGACAATTGTTCAACTTATGTATTATTAATTATAAAGATACGAATAATGCTGATTAGACAGCGTTCGCACTTGAACCATTATGATTACGGGAGGATGCGCGTATGAAACCAGAGGAAAAATCCAGACTTGTGGTTGACGAAAATCTTTGTCAGTCCGGTTGGATAGTACAAGACATGAGTCAGATGAATCTTGAATGCGGCCTTGGCGTCGCCATTCGAGAATTCCCTACGGACAGTGGCCCTGTGGATTACGCGCTATTCGTTGAAGGCGAACTTGTGGGTGTGGTGGAAGCCAAACGCTCCGAAAAGGGCGAATCCATCACTGAAGTCGAAGAACAAACCAAACGATATTCAAGCAGCCGTTTCAAGAACATTAAAAACAATCCGACGATTCGCTTTGTCTATGAAGCAACAGACAAGCTGATTCGGTTCACAGACTACCATGACATCAACTATCGTTCTCGGGATGTCTTTGCATTTCATCGTCCCGAAACCTTGCGAGAATTACTCTTGCAAAAGGATACCATGCGCAATAACCTAAAGCATTTTCCGCCGTTGGACGCAACCGGATTTCGAAAATGTCAAATGAATGCCATTAAGAATCTTGACGATTCCTTTGCCGAAAACCGACCCAGAGCACTCGTCCAGATGGCAACCGGCGCAGGCAAAACATTCACCGCTATTACGGCCGCCTACCGTCTGCTAAAGTTTGGCAACATGAAACGCATTTTGTTTCTTGTGGACACCCGAAGCCTTGGCGAACAGGCAGAACGCGAGTTTCTTAACTATATACCAAATGATGACCCACGTTCTTTTTCGCAAATATACGGTGTGCGTAGACTGAAAAACTCCTACATTCCCAACGACATTCAGATTTGCATCAGTACCATTCAACGCATGTATTCCATCCTGAAGGGCGAAGAGTTGGACGAGTCCACCGAAGAAAGCTCTTTTGCCGAGTTCAAAATGGCTGACGCAAAAACGCCCGTCGAGGTGGTTTACAACGAAAAGTATCCGCCGGAGTTCTTTGACTGCATCATTGTTGACGAGTGTCATCGTTCCATCTACAATGTGTGGAGTCAGGTGCTGACCTATTTTGACGCGTTTATTATTGGTTTGACTGCGACGCCCGACAAGCGCACCTTTGCTTTCTTTAAAGAGAACGTCGTCAGCGAGTATCCCCGCGAACAAGCGATAATTGATGGCGTCAATGTCGGCGAGGATATCTTCATCATTGAAACTGAGGTGAGCACACGCGGCGGGTACATGGTGAAGCAAGTGGTCGAATACCGCGATCGCATGACCAGAGAAAAAAAATGGAAAATGCTTGATGAGGATGTGGATTATGTCCCCACGCGACTTGACAGAGATATTGTCAATCCAAGTCAGATACGCACTGTGATTCACGCCTTCAAGGAGAACCTCAATACGACATTGTTCCCACGCAGAGAAGAAGTTCCCAAAACACTGATTTTCGCCAAGACGGACAGCCACGCCGACGACATTATTCAGATTGTCCGCGAGGTATTTGGCAAAGGCAACGACTTCTGCCGCAAGATAACCTATTCCGCCGTGAACCCCGAATCGATTCTCAGTTCCTTCCGCAATGATTTTAATCCTCGCATCGCGGTTACCGTGGACATGATTGCAACGGGAACGGATGTCAAGCCGATTGAATGTGTGGTGTTCATGCGTGATGTGCGCAGCAAAAACTACTTCGAGCAGATGAAAGGCCGTGGCACTCGCGTTCTCTGCAAGGAAGATTTGCAGAAGGTGACTCCAGACGCGACAGACAACAAAGACCACTTTGTTATCGTGGACGCTGTTGGTGTCACAAAAAGCAAAAAGACCGATACGAGACCATTGGAATACAAGCCAACTGTCAGCACGGAAGAATTGATGAAGAGTGTCGCACTGGGGGCAAAGGACGCGGAAACAATCACCTCGCTCGCCAACCGCATCATTCGACTGAACAAAATTATGACACCGACGGAACAGAAACAATTTGTTGAGATTGTCGGCGTGCCGCCCAGTGATGTCGCCGAATACCTGTTGAACGCGTTTGATAAAGATGTGATTGATGGCAAGGCAAAAACGGAATCAGGTTCTTCAACGGTCACTGACGCTCAGCGGAAAGAGGCACAAAAGGAACTGATAAAGTCTGCCGTCAAACCATTTCATGACCCAAAAGTTCGCGGCTTTATCGTGAATGTGCGCCGCAATCACGATCAGATTATTGACAAAGATAACATTGACAGCGTCACTTACGCCGGTTACAATCCCCAACAAAAGGAAGACGCCGACCGTGTCATCACTACCTTCCGCGAGTTCATACAGGAAAACAAAGACGAAATTATCGCCTTGCGCGTTATCTACAACGAAGCCTACAAAGACCGCCCGATGGCCATTGAACAGCTAAAGGCTCTGTACGAAAAACTCCAATTCAAAGGCATCACGGTGGAACGCCTGTGGGATTGCTACGCCATCAAAAAGCCGGACAAGGTCGATCGTGGCACACGGGCGCAACTAACCGATTTGATTTCCATCATTCGCTTTGAGATGGGCGGCTATACCGACAAACTTACCACATTCGCGGAGAGGGTGAACCAGAACTTCAAGCAGTGGACATTCAAGCGCAATGCGGGTAACATCCAGTTCTCCGCCAAACAGATGGAGTGGCTACACCAGATAAAAAAACATATAGCCGCCTCTCTGAGCATTCTGCCGGACGATTTGGACTTAACACCCTTTGACCACATAGGCGGGTTATCCGCCTTCTATCAAGCGTTCGGGAATGATTACGAAAAAATACTTCAGGAAATGAACGTGGAATTGGTGGCGTAATGACAAAAAGAATTAATTTCTGTTATTACCGTTTGCTTGATGTATGTGATGTATATCAACCGCAAACAATTGCAACCAAAAGCTTTATTGCGAATGGTGCATATACAGTATATGGAGCAAACGGTGCAATTGGAAAATACGATAAATATAATCATGTAGAATCAGAAATAGTAATGGCTTGTAGAGGTGCTTCTTGTGGAGCGCTAAATGTGACAGAGAAACATAGTTGGATTAATGGGAATGCGATGGTAATCCATCCAAATGGCAAAATTGATATTAATATAAAGTATTTATTCTACATTTTACAGGGTATTGATAAAAGCAAATTAATTTCTGGAACAGCACAACCGCAGATAACCAGAACAAATATGAAGGACTTTCAAATTCCAATTTTTCCGAAAGAGGAACAGCAATGTATTGTCACACGCATTGAGGAGTTGTTCTCTGAACTGGACAAGGGTGTGGAAACGCTGCAAACCATCAAACAGCAGTTGGCGGTGTATCGGCAGGCTGTACTGAAAGAGGCGTTTGAGGGATGTAAAACAGTAAAAGCATCTTATGTCTGTGAACATATTACTGATGGCGATCATATGCCACCTCCAAAATCAGATCAAGGCATTCCGTTCATAATGATTTCAAATATTGAGGGAAATAGAATCAATTGGGAGAGCACAAGTCATGTAGGCTTAGTATATTATCAATCAATTGGAGAAAAGAGGACTCCCCAAAAAGGTGATGTGTTATATACCGTTACAGGCTCTTATGGAATCCCTGTCAAGGTAGACTTTGAAAAAGAATTTTGTTTTCAGCGTCATATTGCTTTATTGCGTCCAAATAAAAGGATAATACAGAGTTTTCTGTACTATGCACTACAGTCCCATGATGTATATTTGCAAGCAACAAATAGAGCAACCGGAACTGCGCAGAAGACAGTTGGTTTGGGTGTTTTGAGGGATATAGATATTCCGTTTTTCTCAGATTTGCAAAAACAACAAAAAGTTGTATTTTTAATCGAATCCCGTCTATCTGTCTGTGACAGTATTGAGCAAACTGTGGACGCGGCATTGGCGCAGGCAGATGCCATGCGACAGAGCATCTTAAAACAAGCCTTTGAAGGAGGGTTTACGGAATGAGTGAGCTAACATCGGCCATCGTGTCAAAGGTTTGGGGGATGTGCAATCCGCTACGGGATGATGGTGTTTCCTACGGAGATTATCTGGAACAACTGACTTATCTCATCTTTTTGAAGATGTCGGACGAGTACTCCAAACCGCCGTACAAAAAGAAGACGGGGATTCCTGCCGGATATACATGGTCGGATATGAACACGCTCAAGGGCGCGAAACTGGAAGAACAATATAAGGCGACTCTTGAGGCGCTGGGCAAGCAAGGCGGCATTCTGGGGAAGATTTTTATCGGCGCGACTAACAAAATCAGCAGCGCCGCCATTCTGTATCGTGTGGTGCAGATGATTGACACCGAGAAATGGGTCGCCATGTCCTCGGATGTCAAGGGCGAAATCTATGAAGGTCTGTTACAGAAGAACGCTGAGGATATCAAGAGCGGCGCCGGACAGTACTTCACGCCGCGCTCCCTGATTAGCACAATGGTCAAATGCGTCCGTCCCGAGCCGCTGAAAACCATCGCCGACCCATGCTGTGGCAGTGGCGGTTTTTTCCTCGCGTCGCAGACATTCCTCGCCGACCCGAGCAATTACACCCTCGACCGTGAGCAAAAAGAGTTCTTGAAAAACGAGACGTTTTATGGCAATGAAATTGTCTCTACCACCTATAAGACGGCGCTCATGAATCTGTATCTGCACAACATCGGGGATATTTACGGTAATGTTCCCATTACCTATGGGGACGCGCTGCTGACAGACCCCGGGTATCGCGTGGATTATGTGCTGACCAATCCGCCTTTCGGGAAGAAATCTTCGCTCACCTTCACCAATGAGGAGGGCGAGCAGGAGGAAGAAGACCTCGTCTATAACCGTCAGGATTTCTGGACGACGACCTCAAACAAACAACTGAACTTTGTGCAACACATCAATACCATCCTCAAAGCGACGGGCAAGGCGGCAGTGGTTGTGCCGGATAATGTATTGTTCGAGGGCGGCGCCGGTGAAATAGTGCGCAAGAAGCTGCTGGAAACCACCGATCTCCATACCATTCTCCGTCTGCCGACAGGGATTTTCTACAAACCGGGTGTCAAGGCCAATGTCATCTTCTTTGACAAATGCCTTGCCAGTGCCAAGACGCAGACCAAGGAAGTGTGGATTTATGATTTCCGCACCAATGTCCACTTTACGCTGAAGCAACATCCGATGACCGAGGCAGACCTTTTGGATTTTGTCGAGTGCTACAATCCAAAGAATCGGCACAAACGCACGGAAACATGGTCAGAAAACAATCCGGACGGGCGTTTCCGTCGGTTTGATATCAAGGACATACTGGCGCGAGACAAAACCAGTCTTGACATTTTCTGGATTAAGGACAAATCCCTTGCCGATCTCGACAACCTTCCGGCGCCGGATGAATTGGCGATGGATATCATCGAGAATTTGCAGAGTGCGTTGGAGAGTTTTCAGGAGTTGCAAGCGCGGTTGAGCTGATTTATGGCAATGGTTTTGTCGGATGCCCGCATGAGGGCGCGTATTTGTAATTCTATTTCCCAAAAATGAAAAAGTATTGACTTTGGGAAATAGAACGGGCACAATAGATGCCGGTGATGTTCAAGAAACTGATAGATAGGGACTCCGGATATCAAAGTGATTACAGGGGTCAGGCGAAGCACAGCGGCAGGTCAACGGTAGCTGGGTCGGACTATCTTTCTCACACCGCATTGTAGAGAGGGCATATGGCGGAATTCCGGGCGACTAATGTTCAGAAAGAATACATAAATTGTAATGCTCTCGCGCTCGAATAAGAACGAGTTGTTCGTGATAAAGGTTCGCGAGTATAGTATTAGTTAATAAATAAAATAGGACTTGTACTGCAACATCATTTGTGGCACAAGTTCACAATCATGGAGAATAGATATAAAGATGAAAGTCGTTATTTGGGGTGACATGGAAGGCATCAGCTGCGTGACTCGTTGGGGTCATGTGAATCGTGGTCATTACCTTTACGAGACGGAAGGTCGCGCGTTGTACACGGGCGACATCAATGCGGCCGTTCGCGGCGCCAAGCGCGCAGGCGCGGACGAGATTGTCGTGGTTGACGGTCACGGCGCGGGCGACGATTCGAGCTTCAACAGCTTGATTAAGGAGCGTCTTGAGCCGGGCGCGAACTATGTGTTCGGTCACCGTTGGGGCTGCTTCGTCAAGCCGTTCCAAGAAGGCTATGATTGTTTGATTTTGATTGGTACGCACGCCCGCGCCGGTGTGGCCGATGGCGTTCTGTGCCACACAATGAGTAGTGTTTCGTGGCACAATGCGTGGATTGGCGACCGTGTGACTGGCGAGATTGGCATTTCTGCCGCCATCGCCGGTGCGTTCAACGTTCCGTGCATCATGGTTTCCGGCGATGCCGCTGTAGCGCGTGACGCCCGCGACTTCCTTGGCGAGAACGTCGTCACGGCGCAGGTCAAAGTTGGCTGCAATCGCGAGAGCGCCATGTGCATGCCGCCCGCCGACAGCACAAAAATGATTGAAGACAAAGTGGCCTCGCTGCTCCAGAACAAGGCGTCGTGGGTCAAGCCCTATGTGCCACCCACAGACAAAGACGGTCTGCTGCGCTTCACGGTGGAATTCCTGCAACCCGACCGCGTCGAGTCGTTTATCGGCAAAGAAGGCGTGACGGTGGACGGACGCAAAGTGACCAGTGTCGGCAAGAACTTCTGGGAAGCTTGGGATCGCTATTTTCACCACTAAGATAAAAAGGATAAGACAGAGATGGCATCGGAAACAAACCCCGACGAGGGGCGCAAAGTGCAAAGAGTTCTGGTCATGCAGGGTCCGAATCTGAACCTGCTAGGCACCCGCGAGCCGGGCACCTACGGCAATATGAACATGGACGAGCTGCACGCAATGATGAGCAAAATGGCGCTCGGTTTTGGTTTTACTCTGGAATTCTACCAGAGCAACCACGAGGGCGGCCTGATTGACCGCTTGCAGTCGGCGGCGCGTGGCGCCCAACCGGTCGATGCGGTGATTCTGAACGCCGGTGCCTACACCCACACGAGCGTTGCCTTGCGCGACGCGATCGTCTCGGTGCGTCCTTTGCCCGTGATAGAAGTCCACATCAGCAATGTTTTTGCCCGCGAGGAATTCCGTCACACCAGCCTGATTGCTCCCGTTTGCGCGGGTAGCATCAGCGGTTTCGGTCTGCGCGGCTACCTGATGGCGCTACTGAGTTTGACCTTGCCCACAATGGAAAAGTCAGGCTCGGACGAAAGATGACAAAAATGCGACAATATCCAAAGTTCGGAAAAGTCCTGAAAACTTTGGGTTGTTGGGCGTATTTAACTAATTGGTATAAAACAAACGGAGTTTTGCTCCGAGAATTTAAATATATATAAGGAGAAGCAAGTGGATACTGCTGCTTTGATGCAAGGCGCGATGCCTATCATGATCGTTGTTCTTGCTATTTCGGTTCTCGCTTTGGCGATTGCTGTTTATTTTGGAAAGTGGGTTCTTGCGCATGATACAGGAACACCCGAAATGAGAAAGGTTTCCGACGCCATCAAGGCCGGCGCCGAAGCATTCCTGAAGCGTCAAAATACGACGATCTTCATGTTCGCGATTGTTGTCGCGGTTCTTATCGCCGTTGGTTACTATTTTGCCAAAGGCACCGAAGTTGCTGTCCAGATGACAGTTTCCTATATCGCAGGCGCTCTCTGCTCGGGCGTTGCCGGTTACATCGGCATGTGGGTCTCGATTCGCTCGAACATCCGCACCGCCAGTGCTGCTCGCACCTCGCTCAACGACGCCCTTCGCATTGCCCTTCGTGGTGGTGCCGTTTCCGGTTTGTTCGTTGTTTCCATGAGCTTGCTTGGTGTTGGTCTGCTTTTCCTGTGCTTCGGTGGTGCTTCTGACGCAGAAGCCGCAAAGAACATTCCTCTTCACATCATCGGATTTGGTTTTGGTGCATCCTTCGTCGCTCTGTTTGCGCAGCTCGGCGGTGGTATCTACACGAAGGCCGCTGATGTCGGTGCCGACCTTGTTGGTAAAGTCGAAGCCGGTATTCCCGAAGATGACCCCCGTAACCCCGCCGTCATCGCCGACCTCGTTGGTGATAACGTTGGTGACTGCGCCGGCCGTGGTGCCGACTTGTTCGAGTCGACCGCCGCTGAAAACATTGGTGCGATGATTCTTGGTATCGCCCTGTTCCCCACCTTCGGCATCAAAGGTATTCTGTTCGCGTTGTTCGCTCGTGCCTTGGGTCTGATCGCCTCCATTATTGGTATTTGGAGCGTCAGCGTCAAGGGTGACGAAGACCCGATGAAGTCCCTGAACCGTGGCTACCTCCTGACGACCATTCTGGCCACCCTTGGTTTTGGTATCGCCTGCTACATGATGTTTGGTCACGCCGACCCCAACGCGTGGTGGAAGTTGTTCCTCTGCGGTTGCGTTGGTATCATCACCAGCTTCATCTTCGTTTGGATTACACAGTACTACACCGAATGCAAGTATCGCCCCGTGCAGTCAATTGCTGACAGTTGCAAGACCGGTCCCGCGACGACCATCATCAGCGGTTTTGCCGTTGGTCTCGAGAGCACCTTCTATCCTGCGATCGTCATCAGTGCCGCAATCCTGATTTCCTACTGGCTTGGCAGCACCGCCCTGAAAGATGGTGGCCTCTATGGTACCGCCGTCGCGACAATGGGTATGCTCTCCACAGCCGCCTACATTCTGGCCATGGACACCTTCGGCCCCATCACCGACAACGCCGGTGGTATCGTCGAAATGAGCAACCAGCCCGAAGAGATCCGCGATCGTACCGACCGTTTGGATGCCGTTGGCAACACCACAAAGGCTCTGACCAAGGGTTATGCCGTTGGTAGCGCCGCCTTGGCCGCCTTCCTGCTCTTCTCGTCCTACCTTGATGAAGTCTACTATTATGTTAAGAACCTCGGTGTCCCCGACATGGTCGATGGCGTCAGCCTCAACGCACTGGTTCGCGACATTGATATCGGCAAGCCCGCTTGCTTCGTTGGCGCGTTCATGGGTGCCATGTTGGTCTTCCTGTTCAGCTCGCTTGCTATCCGTGCGGTCGGCAAGGCTGCCCAGACAGTTATCGAAGAAGTTCGTCGCCAGTTCAAAGAGAACCCCGGCATCATGCAGGGTACCAGCGAACCTAACTACGGCGAATGCGTTGACATCGTGACCAAAGGCGCTCTGAAAGCCATGATCGCTCCGGCCATCCTGCCCATCATCTTCCCGCTTATCGTTGGTCTTTTGATTCGTTTCATGAACAGTGAGACAGGCGTACACGCGCAAGTCATCGGCGCACAGGCTGTTGCCGCGCTCCTGATGGTTGCCACCATCGCGGGTATCCTGATGGCACTGACGCTGAACAACGGCGGCGGCGCATGGGATAACGCGAAGAAATTCGTCGAAACAGGCGCACACGGCGGCAAGGGCAGCGAAGCACACCGTGCAGCTGTCGTTGGCGACACCGTTGGCGATCCCTTCAAAGATACAGCCGGTCCTTCGCTTCACGTGTTGATCAAACTCCTCAGCACACTGACGCTCGTGATGGCTCCTCTGTTTATCGGCAAATAATCGCCCAACAACAGAAACACATATCACAAAGATATCGGAATCCCGTTTGCGCCCGAACGCGCAGACGGGATTTTTTTTATGATAAAGCGAAAAAAAGCCCGCTAAAGAAAAAATGCGACATAAGTCACTATTCCTCTTGACAGAAACATAGTAAATGTGATATAGCATAAATAATGCTAAGTTTTAGCATATGATATACAATTGTTATACCATATACATATGTTATCATCCTCAGTCAATACAGGTGTTTCCACAGGGGCATAGAACCGGTGGGGACAACTGCTTGGCGCACATTATAAATAATTAAAGGAGTAGAATTAAACTCAAATGTTTAATTATAAATATTTATTAGCGACAACAGCAACCGTCGTCGCACTTACCGCCAGTGCCGGCGCCGCCGGATATACAAATTTCACATCGTTGAAGACCATAGCTTTGCCAACAGACTATAGTGGAACTACCTATGCAAGTTATATTCCTCAACGCATTGTTACCAACGCCGATGGTGATGTTTTCATTCTCGCGCACAATTCCACGGCACAAATGGCCCTCGCCGGCAAAATCACAAGTGCTCAAATATTGGCTGCCATTAAGAATGACACTGCGATTAGCAGTCTTGAATTCGTTGGAACAACAATGAGTACTAACGCTCCGCTCGGTCTTGCCGCTGCAGGAGACTCATGCTATGTTGTGGCCTATAGTAATTATTGTGACGTTTACAAATATAGCTATGTGAAGTCGACTTGGGCTTTAGATACGGCTTGGGCCACGAATGGTGTGTATGCGGCGACTAGTGCTCAAAGAGCCTGCACGGTACTTGGCGATGGTAGACTTTTGCTTGCGTCAGCAGGCGCTGGTTTTGACGTTCTGAAAACGGATGGAACCAAAGAAGGTACAATAAATCGTTCTGCCAATATCACAATATCGGGATATCCGCGCAATGTCTGCTCTTTTGGGAATAGTACAAATACGTTCTATTCCTTTGTTAGTGGAGCAGCTGCTAACGCGGTTCAAAAAGTCGAATTTAATGCATCGACACTTGCATGCACACAGAATTGCAAACAATTGCCCGCCGCATTATCTCCAACCCCAGCCTCTACCGGCGATATTGTCTATGCCGAGAAGAATGGATATGGAACTGTTGTCATAACTTGCAATTCAAGTCAAACAGCATATGTTTTTGATGAAAATCTAAACACATTGCAAACGATTACTGATCTTCCTGCTACCAACTTAAAGGGAACTGCAGTGATTGACGATGGCGCAGATGGGCAGTACTTGCTGTTTGTTGGCAACGGGAATAGCATTTATGTTTACAGCCGTGCGACTGTTCCTGTGACACTGTCCGGCTTTGAACTGGAATAGTTTATTTTAGAGTGGAGAGTTGAGAGTGGAGAGTGGAGTGAAGGACTAAGGGTTGGTTAATGGCCCAATAAGCCCAATAGGGCAACTAAGCCAACTAAAGATTAGTTAATTGCTTTTAGTCCACCTCTCCACTCTCCACTCTTCACTCTGCATTCTCAGCTTTGACTTCCGGGGCTTCGCGTTGTGCCGGTTCTTCGTTGAGGGTGATGAGTGGGAATTCCTCGAGGACGGCGAGTTTGGCAATGAGCCCGATGGGGAATTGCAAGATGCGGGCGTTGTTGTTTGTCGCGAATTCATTGTAGTAGTTGGCGGCGAGCGCGATTTTGGTTTCGGTGTTTGCCAGTTCTTTTTGCAGTTCTAGGAATGCCGTGTTCGCTTTCAGGTCGGGATAGGCTTCGGCGAGCGCGATGAGTTGTCGTGTGCCCTCCTGCTTGTTGATTGACTGGGACACTTGTGTGCCGAGGGTGCGCAACGCGGTGACGGTTTCGAGCACTTTTTGTTCGTGGTCGCGGTATCCTTTGACGGTTTGGACGAGGTTGGGGATTAGGTCGGCGCGGCGTTTGTATTGGACGTCGAGGTGGGCGTAGCCTTCGAGGACACGTTGGCGCATGTTGATGAGGCGGTTGTAGCTAATCCATAACCACGCAAGGAGCGCCACGCACAGCAGCGCGATGATGGTGACGCCGAGGCCCTCGTTGGTTTCGTTTTGATAGCGGAAAAATCCCATTGCAAGGATGGCGACGATAATGCTGCCCCATTCGTACATGGTGAATTCGTCCTTCAAATCTTTTTCGGTGCCGGTCGAAATCTCGTACATGGGCAGTGTTTTGTGGTAGGCAATGTAGGGTTCGGACATGTCCTCGCTAATGTGGGCGTAACCGAACAAGAAGGTGGGGACGTCGACTCGAATCGATGTCTCGATGAAGCGGCGTTCGTGGGTGGTGTCGTCGATTTCGCCCGCGCTGCACATCCCCCAGTACAGGTCGCTGAAGGGCGTCACGGTTTGATTGAACAGAACGTTGCCGTGTATGGTTGCGCCGTCTGGATTAACGGCGATGGAGCCGGTGTCGTCCTCGAGCGTGAACCACACGTAGCGGGAGTGTTCCTCGATTGTTTCCCATCCCTCCTCGACGCGTCTGTGGGTTTCGCCGTCATCGTCTCTCTCGATGACCACGCGGTAATAGTGTTCCTCGACCGTGTAGCTTGTCCAGACGCAAGGCTCGTTGCTCAGATACCCGAGTGTGGGTTCGTCGCAGTGATTGACACCCTCCAGCTCGACGCGGCCGATGAACACGCCCTGAACTTTCGAGGTCGGGGTGTCGATGATGATGGTGTGTTTGCGATAGTTGAAAAAGTAGACACCTTCGCAGATGAGGCCGATGATTGCGGCGATGATGTAGTCGCCGTTTTCATAGACCTTGTAGCCGGTGATGCCGATGATAATGAGGAGCACCAAGATGGTTCCGCCAAGGATGAGGGGGCCGTTCTTGCCGGCGGTTGCTGTTGGTTGAGGCAGGGCGAGGTTGGGGGTAGTTGATGTGGTTGGCGCGAAGCTGTTGTCTTGATTCATGATTACGATTCCTGATATGACAGTAGCGAAAAAATCCCGCTTAATGTGTATTACTGAAAACGTTCGCGAACGTTTCTCAAAAAACGCTCATTGAGGGAATGGATAAATATTTGAGTAAGGAGCACGGAATAGGAATTGCATTAATGGCAGGGATGTTGCCATGTTTTGACTTGAGAAAGTGATGTATTGATGGGTGTTGCCGCCCTTTTTCCGAACAATTCTGTTCGCGAGTTCGATATAGCTTTCCGTTCCGGAAGCTTAATACTGTTTTATTGGTAGATTAATAGAGTTGTATTGACTTCCGCTTTTTAGTTAGGATTTTTGAAATGAAACCATGGATTATCTCGTGGATGGAGCGCTTTATTGCTGTCGTTCGCGATGCCTTTGAAGATCGCGTCATCTGTATCGGCCTCCAAGGAAGCTACGGTCGTGATGAAGCGACAGAATCAAGTGACATTGATGTCGTTGTCATTCTTGACAAAGTAACAATTGAAGATTTACGCTATTATCAAAAGCTCATTGCCCCTTTACCTGAGCGGTCGCGCGTCTGTGGCTTTGTTTCGGGTAAAGAGGAATTGATTTCTTGGGAAAAGTCTGACTTATTCCAGTTCTACCATGACACTCGCGTCATGTACGGGACACTCAATTTCCTCAACCACATCATTTCGCCGAGCGACGCCAAACGCGCCGTGCTGATTGGAGCGTGCAACATCTATCACGCCTGTGTGCACAATGTTGTCCACGAGAACGACCTCGGTATCTTGCGTAGCCTGTTTAAAAATGCCTATTTCGTGTTACAAGCCAAGAACTTCTGCGATAATGGCAACTATTGCAAAAACAAAATCGAGTTGCGTAAAGCGCTCTCGCAGAGCGACCGTTCCATCATTGATGCGCTCTCGCCGACGGTGGATAATTTTGATTCGCTCTCGGAGGAACTTTTGCAATGGGCGGGCAACATCATCAAGTCCTATAGTATCTGATTTTTCTCGCGCAAAAAATACTATCATCAAACCAAAAACCAAAACCTTTTTCTGTGATAATTGTAACTTTTGTCATCACAGTTAACGAGGTTACTTTTCATGGCTAAATCAAAAGTTTATTTTACTGATTTTCGTGTGCCGCTTGGCATGAGTTTGCCGGAGAAACTTAAGAAGGTTTGCAAAAAAGCCGGTATCGGCACCATCGACATGAAAGGTAAATTTGTCGCCATCAAGATGCATTTTGGCGAGCTTGGCAATTTGGCCTTTTTGCGTCCGAACTATGCTCGCGCGGTGGCCGACCTCGTCAAGGATTCCGGCGGAATTCCGTTCTTGACGGATTGCAACACGCTCTATCCGGGCAGCCGCAAGAACGCAATCGAGCATCTCGAATGTGCCGCCCTCAATGGATTCAATTTCATCTCGACCGGATGCCAAATCATCATTGGTGATGGATTGCGGGGCACAGATGAAATAGATGTTCCCGTCGTTAACGGCGAGTTTATCAAGATGGCGCACATCGGACACGCCATCATGGATGCCGACATTTTCATCAGCCTCAACCACTTCAAGGGTCACGAAGCAACGGGCTTTGGCGGCGCAATCAAGAACATCGGCATGGGCTGCGGAAGCCGCGCCGGTAAGATGGATCAACATTCGTCGGGCAAGCCGATTGTGGACGAGAAGCTGTGCCGCAGCTGCAAGCGCTGTGCCCGCGAGTGCGGCTCGCAAGCCATCTCGTACAGCGCCAAAGGCAAAGCGCATATCGACCCTGACACCTGCAATGGATGCGGCCGCTGTATCGGTGCTTGCGCCTTTGACGCAATCAACGTTCAAGACTGGGATGCCGGTGCGAAACTCGACAAGAAAATGGCGGAGTACGCGCAGGCCGTTTGCCACGGCAGACCGCACTTCCATGTTTCGCTTGTGATTGATGTCTCGCCCAACTGCGATTGCCACGGCGAAAATGACGCGCCGATTCTGCCGAACATCGGAATGTTCGCGAGCTTCGACCCGGTCGCGCTCGACAAGGCTTGCGTTGATGCGTGTCTCGCGGCGACGCCAATGCCCAACAGCCAACTCAGCGATAACCTCGACAAACATGACTGGCATCGCCACAACGATCACTTCTTGGATAGCAACCCGAATGTTGCGTGGAAAGAGACGCTCGAACATGCCGAGAAAATCGGCTTGGGAACGCAGGACTACGAACTGATTAAGGTCAAATAGCACGCAATTGTAAAGAGAGATAATGATGAAAAAAATCATTCTCGATTGCGACCCCGGACACGACGACGCGTTGGCAATGATGCTCGCCGTTGCCTCGGATGAAATTGATTTGTTGGCAGTGACGACATCCGCCGGAAATCAACGTCCCGAGAAAACGCTGCACAACGCGCTTGCGTTGCTCACGTTGATGGGCCGCACAGACATACCCGTCGCCGGTGGCAACCGGAAGCCGCTCATCAATCCACTCATGATTGCGGACAACATCCACGGCGACAGCGGACTCGACGGCGCGACAATCCCGCAACCCGCCTTCGCCCCTCAACCGATGCACGCCATCGAACTCATGGCCAAAACCTTGCGCGAGAGCACCGAGAAAATCACGCTCGTCGTCACCGGTCCCATGACCAACGCGGCACTCTTTTTGAGCGTCTATCCCGAACTAAAAACCAAACTCGAACGCATCGCTTTCATGGGCGGCGCGATGGGCATCGGCAACTGGCAACCATCAGCCGAATTCAATATTCTCGTTGACCCCGAAGCCGCCAAAATCGTTATTGATTCCGGTGTCCCCGTTACCATGGTCCCGCTGAATGTCACACACAAAGCCCAAATCATGAGCAGCGAAATCGACGCCATCGGCAGTATCGGCAACCCAGTCGCGACCGTCTTCCACGACCTACTCAAATACTTCGCCATCTACCACACCGACCCCAAATGGGAATTCGACGGCCCGCCGTTACACGACCCATGCACAATCGCGTGGCTCATCGCGCCCGAGATATTCGTCAGCAAAACCCTCGCCGTCGACATCGAACTTCACGGTGCCCGCACGCGTGGCGAAACCGTCGTCGACTACTACCACCTCACGCCGTCGTCCCCCAACTGCCAAATTCTCCTCGACCTCGACCGCGAAGCCTTCATCAACCTCATCCACACCTCCCTACGCGCCTTCAGCAAATAAGCCCCTCTGCCAAGGCAAACAATTACAAATATATAAGCGCGCGAGCTGTTTGTGGCAGGTCGCGCGCTGTTTGTTTTGTCGGTTTGTTGGGGGCGTTTAGTTTGTGCCCATTTCCCATGAAGAGAGGTATTTTTTCTGTTCGGGGGTGAGTTTGTCGATTTTGACGCCGAGTGTCGCGAGTTTGAGTTTGGCGACACCTTCGTCGATTTCTCTTGGCACGTCGTAGACTTGCGGCGTCAGTCCCTTGGCGTTTTTGACCATGTATTCGGTCGCGAGCGCTTGGTTCGCGAAGCTCATATCCATCACCATCGCGGGGTGTCCTTCGGCCGCGCTCAGGTTGATGAGGCGTCCGTCGGCCAGCAGGTTGATGCGTTTGCCGGACTTCTTGAGTGTGTATTCTTTGACGAATCTTCTCACGGGTCTGACTTTCGAGCTGAGTTGCGTCAGCGCGTTGATGTTGAGTTCGTCATTGAAGTGTCCGCTGTTACAGACGATGGCGCCGTCTTTCATGACCTCGAAGTGTTGCTTGTCGATGACGTTCAGGTCTCCGGTGAGGGTGCAGAAGATGTCGCCGATTTTGGCAGCTTGCGCGATGGGCATGACCTGATATCCGTCCATGACGGCTTCGAGCGCGCGCAGCGGATCGACTTCGCAGACGATGACTTTGGCGCCCATGCCGCAGGCTCTCTTGGCGAATCCGCGTCCGCACCAACCGTAGCCGCTGACGACGACGGTTGACCCGGCGATGAGGCTGTTGGTCGCGCGAACGATGCCATCCAGTGTGCTCTGTCCGGTGCCGTAGCGGTTGTCAAACATATGTTTTGTCATGGCTTCGTTGACGGCCATCACGGGGAAGGCCAGCACGCCGTCTTCTTGCATTGCCTTGAGGCGAATGACGCCGGTGGTTGTTTCTTCGCAGCCGCCGATAATGTTGGCGTAGACCTTGGGCTGTTCGGCCTTGGGTAGCGCGGTGTACCATTTCTTCAGGATGGGGTGCAGTTGATTCAGTTTGCCGAGTTTCATGAACAGCAGTGACGAGACGACGTCTGCGCCATCGTCCATGGTGATGTGTGGACGGTGTTCGATGACGGCCTTGATGTGGCTGTAGTAGGTGTTATTGTCTTCATCTTTGATCGCGAATACGGGGACGCCTGCCGCGCACAGGGCTGCGGCCACATCGTCCTGAGTGCTCAGGGGGTTCGATGCGCAAAGGCGGATGTCTGCTCCGCCGGCTTTGAGTGTGAGGATCAGATTTGCGGTTTCGGTTGTGACATGCAAGCACGCGCCGATGCGGATGCCCTTGAGCGGCTTTTGCTTGGCAAAGCGTTCACGAATCGAGCGCAGAACAGGCATATTGCGTTCTGCCCATTCGATGCGCAGTTTTCCTTCTGACGCGAGCGCCATGTCTTTGACGTCGCCTTTCGCAGCTGCGGAGGCAGGCGTTTTCTTGGTGGGTTTAGAGGTATTAGCCATGTGGGGCAGTAATCCTTTACGATAAAAATATAATGAGGTAATTCTGGAAATCTCGCAGAGTGACAAATCCAAATCCAATGACTTAATTACACGGGTATTGCTTCGGAATTCGTCACAGGAGTTCCATGCGCTGTTGTTTCTCCGTGACGTGGCAGGTTACTTGTGATTGCTTCCGGCGATGTATGGGAAGTCCGGTCGGCCGATGGGCGCGGCATCTCCATCAATGTAAAGTTGCTCGATGGTGTTGATGTTGGTGGTGCTGTCAATCCATTTGAACTGAAGACTAATGTTGTCGCTGTTGATGCCGAGCGCGCTACGTGGCACGACGACCATGATTTTATTTCCATTGGTGGCACACGGAATTCGCGCAATGTTTTCGAAACTATACTCCTTGCCGTCCTTCATTGCCTTGGCTAGCGTCGTCGTACCGGGTTGTTGCCATTCCTTGTTGATGATATAGTCGTACCCGTACCATCCCGTTTGCTTGTTATCCGTGTTGACAAGGACTTGCATCCATGTTCCCTGTTTCTTCGGGTCGCCGCCTGCACCTGCGCTTGACAGCGGATTATGCGCCGTCGGCGTAGTCAGCGGGGCGGCGGTTTCCGCATAGAAATAAATGTTGTTGTCGTCGTGAGCCACTTTCGCGAGCGTGATATCGTTGCGTCCGGTGTTATTCGTAAGCGTCGTGCCAAAGGCCTTGGCGTTGCGTGGCGTCGTGTCGCCGCGATAGTCGTGGAACGTCGTCGTGACCTTCTGCCATTGTTGCGTCCAATTCGCGTTCGTCGGGTCAATCGTGATGTTTTGCGTGTCGGTTGTCAGCGGCGTTATTCCCTTATACTTGCGGACGTTCGCGATGAGTTGAATGTAGTAGTTATCAAAATACTTTCCGCGCGCGGGTTCGATATCCCGGCTGTATTCGGTCGAGGCGCAATCGACAAACGAAATCGGTTTATCCTCATCGAGTTTCATGCGTCCCGCGACCCATTCGTTCCATCCCGTCACAAGGACATACGGAACATTGACGGCCATTGCCCTGTCCCATTGTTCCTGCACATTATAGCCGAATTGATAGGCGTTCTCCGACACGCCCGGCGCCCCGTTGTGCCAGCTACGGCCGCGGTTTGTGTGGTCGCCGTAAAAAGCGGAGTCACTGAATCTGACTGTTCCGGCGTGTTGCGCAACCGACACATTAACAACTTCGGGGTTGCCATTGCTATCCTTGAACACTCGCTGCGGCCGCGTGAAATCCATCCATGGCCACGCATTGTCGCGTGACGCTTCGTTGGGCCATTGTGGTTCGCGCACAGCGAAGAACTCGCGGAGCGCGGGCGTCATCTGATCCAAATACGCAATGATGAGCGGCTTGCCGTCAATGCTGTACCATGTGTCCGGGCAATATTTGTTCGCGTAAATCTTATCGTAGAGTTGCTGGGCAACCTGTCCGGATGCGGTGTTGGTGTAAAATACAATTTGCGGCGCGCGGAAACCCTGCTCGTTGAACTCGTGCATAATTTGCATCAGTTTCTTCGCGTTGTTCTCATAGATAAAGGTGTTGGTCACATCGATGTAGAGGAAGTCGATATTCGCGTTCGTAAGCTCCTCGATATGTTTGCGCATGACCCATTCGTCACTGCTGTAATAGTAGCCGTAGAGCGGTTCGCCCCAGAAGTGTTGCGCGCCCATCGGTCCCCACGCCGGATGATTCGCGTCATGGATTGCCTCGGGGTGTTCCGTCGTGATGCGCGTGTTATCGTGCGGGCCTGTCTCGCCGTGTTCACCAAGCCACAGGAAATAGAAAAGCCCGACGGTGCGCGATGTCCGACTTGTGTCCGTGGTGGGCATCGTCAGCGCGCGCCCGAGGTCGTCCATCGCGACGACGGGAGGTGTTGTCCGCGCCGCGTCCGCGTTGGTGTTCAAGAGCATCATCGTTGCCGTGATGGTAATCATTGCCGAAAGCAGTTTCATATTATTTTTTATCCTTGCGCCTCACACCTATGACTACAGTTATCATCGAAAAACCCCACGCATGGTTTCGTCTTCATGCGCGGGGCGTGTGATGCGAAATGTGTTTGCCTGCCGCTTAGTACAGCGAGCTATCGTCGATGCCTGCGGGCGGGTCAGCAACGAAGCTAAAGTTCAGTCGGCCGATGGGCGCGGTGTCGCCGTCGGTATACATCTTTTCCATGGTGTCGAGCGTGGAAGTGCTGTCTCCCCACTTGAACTCGAATTTCAGTGTTGTCGCATTCGCGAGACCAAGCTGCTCCAACGGAACTTTTATCATCATCTTGTTGTCCTGAATTTTGTAATCCAAATCCGCGACGACGATAAACTGATAGGCGTTGTCGAGCGATGTTGCTTTGGCCAACGTTGTCTTTCCGGCTGACTTCCACTGATAGTTCGCGATGTAGTCATAGCCGTACCAGCCCTGATTGTTCTCGTCCGTGTCGAGGAAGAGTTGCATCCACGACGAGGCGCTGTCCGGCGTCGTGATGGTTCCCGTTGTCTCGACATAGAAGTAGAGATTCTGAAGGTCGTGCGCGACCTTCGCGAGCGCGATATCATTGCGTCCGGTGTTGTTGGTCAGTGTCCGGTTGCCCCATCCCTGTGCGTTGCGCGGCATGGTGTCGCCCATGAAATCGTTGTACGCCACCGCGACGCTGTCCCACTGGTCAAAGCTTCCGTTCAGGTCGATTGTTTTGCGTTCGTTTTGTTTGACCGTCTCGGGCGCGCCCTTGTACTTTCGGATAGACGAGATGAGTTGCATGTAATAATTGTCGAAATACTTGCCCTTTGTCATTTCGATATCGCGGCTATATTCCGTGGACGCGCAATCGACAAAAGTCACGACGCCGTTCGCATAAGTGAATCGTTGCGCGACCCATTCGTTCCAACCCGTGACGAGAACATACGGCACATTGACCGAAATTGCCCGTGTCCATTGCTCGGCAAAGTTGTAGCCATTCAGATAGGAATCATTGGTCACGCCGTGCGTGTTGTTGTGCCAGCTGCGGCCGCGGTTCGTGCGGTTGCCATAGAACGCGGAGTCGCTGAATCGGATTGTTCCGGCGTGTTGCGCCACCGAGACACTGATGGCCTCGCCCGTGCCCGACGCGTTATAGAAAACGCGTTGCGGCCGCGTGAAGTCCATCCACGGCCATGCGTTATTCTTCGCTGTTTCATTCGGCCACTGCGGTTTGCGGATTTCAAAGTAAGACTTTTGTTCCTGCGACATACTTGTGGGGTCGGCGACAATCACCGGTTTTCCGTTAATCTTGAACCATGTGTCGGGGAAAATGTTTCGCTGATAAATGTACTGATAGAGCTGGTCCGCCACATAGGCCGAGTTCGTGTTCGTGTAGAAAACGATCTTCGGCGCGTCCCATCCCTGTTGCAGGAAATCGTTGATTGTGGACATGAGCCAGTAGGCGTTGCTGAGGTAGGTGTATGCGTTCGTGACATCAATATAGAGGAAGTCGACATTCGCGTTCGTCAGTTCTTCGATGTGCTTGCGCATGACCCAAACGTCGCTACTGAAGTAATAGTCATAGAGCGGCTCGCCCCAGAAGTGGAAGGCGTTCATCGGCCCCCACGCCGAGTGATTCGCGTTGTTGACCGCCGTGGGATTTGCCTCGACGATTTTGGTAATATCGTAAGGGCCATCCGTGCCGTGTTCGCCCATCCACAGGAAATAAAACATTCCCACATAATGCTTGCCGTCAAACGCGATTGTTTTCGACTCGCTTGCCGTCGGGAGTTTCCGTCCCAAGTCATCCATCGCGAGCATCGGTCCCGAAACATAGTTTTTGCTTGTGGGTGACTGCGCGACCGCCGGTGTTGGCGTCATCGTCATGAGCAACATGGTTGCGGCTGCCATGACAGGGATATGATAGTTGAACAACATTTTCTTCTCTTTTCTTTATGTTGGAATCTCGTTTAGACACATCTGCCCCGTGTGGAAATTCGGGTACGTGATATTATCTTTTGTCCGCCAACATAATCTCGTTGAGCACCTCGGCGAGGGCGACAGGTCGCTGCGCGTTGTCGAGTTCGATGACGGCGCAATAGCCGGTCAGCTTCTCATTCGGTGGCGTCTTGAGCGTCCACACTTGATGCGGATTCAGGTTGTGGCAGGCGCTGATCCACGCGTTATAGAGTGCCAACTGATCGCTTTGGAAAGCCTTGCCCGTCGCGGGATTCCAGATTTCCTTGCAGGTCAAACATCCCAGCGAGGGCGTATTCGGGTACCATGGCATCCCGAGATAATAGTCGGGGTCGATGGTGGTTCCGTGACTATACATGTAGCATCTACCGGCTTTTCCGGCGTACCACGCCAGTTGCGTCGGCCAGTAGTTTTGCCATTCCGTGGGCAGCATATCCGTGTAGAGCGTCATTGTCCACGATGTGTTCTCGTACTTAGGTTCGTGGAAAAACTCCGCCGGTGTTTTCTCGATAGGTAGCGCCGTTTCGATATATGGAGTACGCCCGATGTAAGGGTTCGTCTCCTGTCCGACGCCCATGATGGTGTGGATGCCTTGCGGTGTGCTTCCGTTGGAGATAAAGCCGGGCAGCGCGCTATTTGACCGGGTGAGTTGCGGCACGCTCCAGATATTCCCCTCCGCGTTGCGAGCAAATCTACCATCGGCGCGGCGGATGACGACGAGTCCCTCAAAGTCACGGTTGTTGCGTTGGAACGAATAAATGACAGGTTTGCCGGGCATGAATTGTTGTCCGAGAATCGTGCGCAGCGGCGGTGGTTGGATGGGTTCCCGTTGGTCGCAGATAAGCGAAAGTGCCTTGAGAATCGGCTGCTCTTGCCATTCAGGCCAGCGTTTCTCCATTTCGGGGCGGAACCTCTCCCATGTTTCTTGTTCGGTTTTATCAAGCCGCCGCAGATAGAGCACCGCCGACGCGAAATGCTTGGGGTACTTTGTCGTGAGCGCGATACTGGTCACTTCTTCTTTGAAGTCAAACGCGAAAAGTCCGAACGTCAGTTCGAGTGTTTTCTTGCCGAGGTCTTCATCCAGCAATTCATATCTTGTCAGGAGCGATTGGAGCGCGTTATGCGCGCTCTCCATGGGGATTTCGAGCAGCCCGCAAGCCCACATGCCGCCCTTGAGTTTGCCGCGTACCGTTTCCGAAGTGATATCTGGTTGCGCGTCCTTGAACGATTCATTGACAAGGTCACGCAGATTTTGCGCTGCTGTCGCGCGGTTCTGCGCTAACGCGACCGTGTTGCTCAAGTCCGACAGCCTAAGCGGAAAAGTCGTTCCAAGGTCAGGAGATGTTGTGGGTGCCGCCGACAAGATTGCGGCAGAAAAAAAAATAGAAATAGAAAAGATTGATTTAATCATTTTTAACCTTTTGGGGTGGCTGTAATATATTATAAATTATAGTACATTATGAAAATAAAAACAAGAATAAGCATCCTCAGTTTTTTGATAACGATGTTCCCCGTCGTAGCGGCGTTCATCATGGTGATCTACGACTACTATAGCCGCACCGAACAACTGCAACTGCAAAGTATTACCGGATGGCTCAAAGAGAACGAGTCGTCGGTCAACGAGTTCATAACTTACCAGAAAAAGCAGATGGAGTTTTTCGAGGATGTTTATCATATCCCGATGTTTATCAATGCTGTCAATCAAGAATCGACACAAACTCTGCGCACGATTTTGAGTTATTTGCCGGGCGATGTGAACATGACTAGCAACACGGTCTATTCCTCCGGAACGACAAGCGCGACCTTGAAACCCCAAATGGCGATTGATGATTATGTCAACTTGTTCATTAACAGTTTCTGCCAATACTCGCACAAACACAGCAAAGACATGGACGGGTATTTCGTCTTCGATATTCATGGTCATCCTTTTGGCAAAACCGGTGGCGATAATATCACGACAGACATCCTCCAAGCCATTGTCAATCCCGCGACTGGGCATTTCTATTACGACTTTGTGTTGTGGGACAAGGGCGACGGCTCCGAGCTGCAGAGCAGTCTGTTCATGGCCAAGGTGATACTTAACGAGAAATCCCTGATGATTGGCGGCATCGCGGGCTATGTTCCGCTGTCGAGTCTGGACAGATTCCTTGACACCCGCAAAACATATCCGGGGCAGTTGTCAATTTTCTCGCGTCATGGCGACTATCTGTTTTCGGACAAAAAACACAACTTGAAAAACATCACCCAATTGTCCGAGACAAACGAATACCGCATCCTTGTGCAGACGGTGCAGAACTCCATGGATACCATGGAAGGTAACGCCAGTTTCAAAAACAAAAACGGCACCGAGGTCTTGTTCAACTACATCAAACTTCCCTTCTCACAATGGCTCATTGTTCACTCCGTCACGGCACAAGAGACGGGCATCTACAGCAAGTTCATCACGTGGAAGTTCGGCGCGTTGGCGGGCTTTATCGTTCTGTTGATATGGTTCGGCTTGTCCTACATCAATCGCATTTTGTTTGTGCCCATTGACAAAATCATCAGCGAGTTGCGCCGCATTATTGCCGGCAAAGGGACCCTCCATGTCTACAGCGTGGGCAAGCGCACCGAGCTGACGGTCATTACCGAAGAATGCAACAAAATTCTGGATATCCTTCGCCGTGAACGCGAAGCGGCCGAGGTTGACCACTTGCTGCGCGAGATGTTCCTGAGCAAACGTAGGGCTTTGCTTTTTGAGATGGACTGGGAGAAGCGCATCATCCACATACAGTACTCGAAGTATTTTGGTATTCTTGGCCTGAAAGAAATAATGACGCAACTCGAGTTCGAGCAGGCGATCCATCTGTCGGCCTATGACATGAGCAAGATTCGTCATCAGCAGGAAATCCTGATAACCACCGGCAAGCCCGCGCATGGCGAGTTTATAATTATGGACGAAGATGAAAACAAAGCTTGGTGGAATTACAACATGGTCGCGCGTAAAGACGCGGATGGCGTTGTCCGTCGCATCATTGGCATTTGTATTGATACGACTCTTGAACGGCGCGAACACAAGCGTTTGAAGATGTTGAAAGACGCCGACATAAAGAACCACGTTTTGACCAAACCGGTTTTCTTCACGAACATGAACAATGCCATTGCCACGCTCAAGAATACCAACGACATTGGGGCGCTGTTCTTTATCGGCATCAACAACTATCGCTCCCAAAATACAAGCTTCGGCTACGAGTTTGGCGACCAGATGATTGCCTTCATCGGTCGTTCCCTGTCCGAAATTATCCCCGTCAACGTCGGTTTTATCGGTCGTCATGGCGGGGGCGAATTCTATGTTTTCATAAACGATAAATATCAGGTTTCCTACGAACGCTTAACGCAGTTTGCCATTTCGATTCGCGAGCAACTCAACTCCGGATTCAAGGTTGCACGTTCCTCCGAGCTCGTCTCCGTCAAGTGCAACATCGGCATCGCCATTTTCCCCGACGACAGCGAGGATTTCAACGAGCTGTTCTTGCTAGCGAACAAGGCGATGCAACTGGCAAAAAACAAACATCGCACCGGAATCGAATTTAGCCGAATCGACCAAGAATCGTGATAAAAGGCGAAAAGTCGGCGCATATTATTTAAACCCGCCATTTATTATATGTAGAAGTAAAACATCTATATCTTGAGGGATATTTTCTAGTTCCGTGAAGATAAAGAACGCGTTTAGGTTTTTTAGCTGCGCTATAGTAGCACTTCCGCTGATGGTAACAATCGTTATTGGCTGGTACTACTATCTTGCTCAAGCGTATGAAATTCAAACACAGGCGACCGAAGCTCAGGTCATCAGCTGTCAGAGCGATATTCAGGAATATCTGATTTTCTACTCGAATCAACTTTCTTTCTTGGAGAACACTTACAATCTTGCGGGACAGATTCAGGAAATCTCGCAAACATCGACAGATGCCTACATGATTCAGCGTCAGAAAAACTATGACACTCTCTACTCGGCACTCAAGACCATCGACAATGTTTCCTCCAATACACTGAATTTTTTTGAAGCGTTTTTCCTGCCACAACAGTTGTTATATTATCGCAGTCCATCGTCCAATATTGAGCAAATTGTGGTGTTCGATCCGAACGGCAGTATTTATCCGGGACAGAATTCCGATGTGCCCAATTACACCGAGCGCATTCCGGCGGATATCTTGTCCGTCATCCTGATGTCTCAAGTTCCACAGATACACTATCTGGCTGCCCAGAGCAATAACCCCAAGGACCATGACCGAATTCTGTTCGCGAAGAATATCGTTATTGACAATGTGGGAATCATCGGCGGCGTCGCGCTGTTTATCGACGCAGATGTTGTGCGTAATGTCATCATGAAAAAAGACAGCACCACGCCCGGCCGCATCACGCTGTTTAGCTCCAAAGGCGAGTACATCTACAAATCATCGGAACATATATTTACCTCGATTTATCAGCTTCCGCCCAACAACGAATACCGGAGTTATGTCGAGAATGTTCTGATGCAAAACGGCGATGCCATTCCCAATCGGCCGACCTATTTCCATAATCAATCCGGCCAAGAATTGATGCTGTATTTTCGTGGAATCACAAACACCGACTGGCTGATGACGCATACCGTTGCCACAGAGGAAATCGCGACCGGCATCACAAGCCCCGTCTGGTATCTGCTTGGGCTGACCGTGTTTATGTTGTTGATGGCCATGGCGCTTAGTCATCAGTTCATGAAGTATGTCTTCATTCCACTCGAACGCATTACAACAAAGATTGGACGCATTCGCAATGGCGAGCGATTCTTGCGATTGTACTATCCGCACAACAACGAGATTCGCGATCTTGTGACCAACTTCAACACGTTGGTCGATGAGTTCAATGCCATGCAGAAAAAGGCCGAGACGAGACTCAGTCAGAGAAAAATTATCATGGACAAATCCGATATCGTTCTGTTTGAGCTTGAGTTGGATTCCATGATTATCACCTTTGACGATTCGATGTTTATCAAGACACATGGCATTCCGCAAATCATCCATGTCAACGCGTATATGAAGGCGATGAAGTATTCTGTCGAGGATAGCGAGAAACTACGAATCGCGCTCAAGCGCCTGAGAGAGAAAGGCACAGCGCAACACATCGAAGTTTGCATTCAGCCCGACGGAATGCCGGAGCCCACGTGGTGGACCATCGACTTTTTGCCGGTAAACGATATCAATGTCACGCACATCATCTCGGGTGTGACCATCAATGTAACCGCAATAAAGCAGGAGCAAATCCGCTTCCAATCGCTCGCGGAGTTCGACACACTGTGCAATATCTACAACCGTTCGACGCTGTTCGACAAGATGGACAGGTCGCTCGAAAACGCGGCAGAGAACTGCGAAAAGGTCGCGTTTATTTTCATCGATATCGACGACTTCAAACAGTTCAACAACAAGTACGGCCATGAATTCGGAGACCGCATCATCAAGTTTATCGGCCGCGTGATTCGCTCCGAGGTGACAGACGACATCGGCTACGCGGGACGCTATGGCGGCGACGAATTCATCTTGTGCATCACCGACCAAGATTTAATCAGTTGCGAGAAATTGCTCGAAATCGCCGAAATCATTCGCAACCGTTTGCAGGTGGGCATCAAGACACGCGAAAAAACGAGCAACCTGCCGATTCTCTGCTCGATGGGTATCAGCATTTATCCCGAGAACGGATTCCTTGTCGAGACACTGCTCGACCGTGCGGATAAGGCGATGTACCATGTCAAAGAAACGGGCAAGAACGGCATCTTCTTCGCGAAGGTTTAGTGCCCGGCACTCGGCGCTCGGCGGCATTGATGCAAATCAGATTGAGTTTGAATTTGTAAAAGAAGAGGTTCTGTCAGATGATGAAATTCACCGTTTACTTCGCGACGATTGTTACCGCGCTATCCTTTGCCGCGCTGTGTTGCGACGCTGGGGCGAAGGCCGCGAATCCCGAGATTATCGCGCACCGTGGAGCGTCGTATTATCATCCCAATCCGGCAGTCACTTCGGGGACGCTGTACGCGCCGGAGAATACGGTCGCGTCAAATCGCTTGGCGTGGGAGATGGGCGCTGACGCGGTAGAGTGCGATGTTTATCTGACGGCTGACAAACGGGTCGTGGTCATTCATGACCGCAACACCAGCCGCACCACCGCAGGCAAGCTGTGTCTGGATGTGACGAAGAGCAAGAGCGAGGATATCCGCCGCGCCGATGTTGGGTCGTGGTACGCGCCGCGCTACGCAGGCGAGAAGGTACCCTTCCTCGAAGAGATTGTGGCACTGGTGCCGCCGGGCAAACGGCTGTATGTGGAGATTGAATGCGGCGCGGAGATGGTGGAGCCTGTGCGCGAGATTTTCGACAAGTCCGGCAAACGTTCGCAGATGGCCATCATCGGTTTTGGTCTCGAAACGATGAAGGCGTTCGCGGCGGCGATGCCCGATGTGCCGGTGTACTACATCCGTTCCAAAACGACTGACGCCGCGACGGGAAAGGTCGTTCCGCACAGCATGGACTATATCAAGAACGCGCGCGAGGGCAAGCTGTCGGGTATCGACCTCGAATGCTATGGCTACACGAAGGAGTATTGCGACGCCGCCAAGGCCGCGGGACTGGATGTGCTTGCGTGGACGACGGACGAACCGGCGGAGGCAAAGCGACTGGTAGAGATTGGCGTGCGTGGCATCACGACAAACCGCTGCGACCTGATGTTGGATGTCCTGGGACGCAAGGGGTGCAAGTAAACGGCGCTATTCACTCAGCTTTGTCTGGGCGTAAAACAGATAGTGGTCGGAATGGTCATTCTTCCTTATGTCCGTCGAGATAAGCTCGAAACCTTTGCTGAGGACGATATTGTCAATCGGCATGGAAGACCCGGGGAATGTCGGCAGACTGTGCTGGGCGTTGTTGGCCAACGTGGCGCCTTTGAATACGGCGAACTCCGCGAAGTCCGACGTGTTAAAGTCGCCCGTGACAATATAGCGCTCGCACTTCGCCGTCATGTCAGCGATGGCCGCGAATTGTCCGGCGCGCACCTTGGTGGATTCATACGAGAGATGCGTGTTAAAAAAATCAAGCCTTTTGCCACGCACCCTGAGCACCGCATGCCCGACACTGCGCTTCTCGTGTTTGCCCGATTCGAGCGCGACTGTTTGATACTCCTCGATGGGGAACTTGCTCAAGATGGCCGTCCCGTATCCGCCGCCCTTGAGGTTGATTGACTTCGAAAAACGATAGTATTTGTAGCCTGCTTTTTTCGCCATGATTTCGACGGCATCCACACCGCCGATGCGTGTCGTTTTCATGTCCACCTCTTGCAGTCCGATGATGTCCGGGTCAACTTCGGCGATGTCCTTGGCAAGCACGGCATAGTCGCAATTGACTTTCGCTCCATGCAGGATGTTATACGAGGCGATTTTGATGTTGATAGGTTGTGACGCGGTTGTCATTTCCGATTTCGTTTCGTCTTTAGCGTTGGCGGGCATCGCCAAGGCAAGTAGTGCCGCGATGGTAGCAACGGCAGATGATATTTTCTTCATGATTCATTTCCAGTGGATATCATTGATGAGAGTTATCTCAGATTTGTTCTCGGGTCGTCAGGGCCTGGGTACGGGTGTTCGACGTAGTCCCACGGGCACTTGATTTCGTCAATACTGCGAATGATTTTCGCGGGATTTCCGGCGGCGACGACACGTTGCGGGAGGTTGTCGACGACGACACTTCCGCTCCCGACGACGGTCATGGCACCGACAACGACATGCGGCAGAATGACCGATGCCGCGCCGATTTTGGCGCCGCGACAAATGTGTGGGCCTTTGATGCATTTGGCGACGCCGTGGCACATGGGGTGCAAAACGTTGGTGAACACGACATGCGGCCCAATCCACGCATCCTCTTCGAGGACTGTGTATTCGGGCAGGAATGCGGCGCTGTGAATGCGGACGCCGTTGGCGATATCGAGATGATGTTCAATGACCGTGTGCGAGCCGATACTGACGTTATTGCCGATGGTGTTCTTCTCGCGCACGAGCGCTCCGTGTCCCGTCTGGAAGTTGTCGCCGATGGTGTTGCCCGCGTAGATGACCGTGTGCGAGCGAATAACCGAGTTGTCGCCAATCACTGTTTCCAGTTCGCCTTCGGCGCATCCTTTGGGCGGCTCGCCGATGATGACCCAGTCACCGACAACGGTGCCCGCTCCGAGTCGCGTATTTGGGTAAATACGCGCTGTCGGGGCAATCTTGATGGCGTCGTCGTTCATACTATTCACTCAATTTGGGTTGCGTGGGTTTCCCGGTCGGGGAATTCCAGAGCTGGTTAAGCACATAGCCAACGATGGCGATGCTGATGCAGCAGACAGCGGTGAGTACCCAGAAAAGTCCGATGCGACCATAGAGTAAGTTGCCAACCGCGAACAGCGCCGTGAGAACCATCGAGACACCGGCCATCCATCCAAGGAGCGCCATGGGGATGTTCTCGCGTGTCATGGCAGCTTCCTCGCGAGAAATACCGGCTTCCTCGCGAACCTTTGTCCAACCGGGACCAAACGGGCGAACTGTTTTGTAGAACTCGACCAGTCTTTTCTTGTCGGTTTGCGGCGTGAGCCATGCCGTGATGAGCCAGCAAGCCGTCGTGAAAACGACTGTAATCAGTAGGCATTTGTCCGTGGACAGATAGGGGATGTCGCAGATGCCGTGCGTCTTGCATTTCTCGCAAAGCTCGGGAGCCGCGGTGTGGATGTAGTGCAGTTTGTTGAGGACGAGGAACGCCACCGAAATTAGGAACGAGCTGACCATGGCGGTCACTTCGCACCATGCGTTGATGCGCCACCAGAACCAGCGCAGGAGATAAATCAGACCTGTTCCGGCGCCAATCTGGAGGATGACGTCAAAGGCGTCCTTGGCGGTGTCGAGCAGATAAACCATGCCTGCCGCGCCAAAGAAAAGCAGCACCGTCGCCCAACGACCCATCATGACGTAGTGTTTCTCGGTCTCGTTGGGTTTGAGGAACCGGCGATAGAAGTCATGGACCAGATACGACGCGCCCCAGTTGAGGTGCGTGAGCATCGTCGATGAGTTTGCGCAAATCAATCCGCCAATCATCAACCCCATGAATCCGACCGGCAAGCAGAACAGCATCGCCGGATAAGCAATGTCGTGGCCGAGCAACGCGGGTTCGTTTTTCAGGACGGGGAACGCCTCGGCAATATCCCCGAGTTGCGGGTAAACGATGAGCGATGCCAGTGCGACCAAAATCCATGGCCACGGACGCAGAACGATGTGCGCGACGTTGAAGAACAAAACCGACTTGAGGGCGTCCTTCTCGCTCTTGCTTGCCAACATACGCTGCGCGATGTAGCTACCACCGCCCGGTTCGCCGCCGGGATACCATGTTGCCCACCACTGCACAGCAATGGGCATGATAAAGATGGCCATCGCTAAATCCCAGTTGTTGGTGAAGTCGGGGAGCATATTGAGATAGTTAATGCCGTCGGGGCCGACGGTTGTCTGGAGTTTTTCAATCATTGCGCTCAAGCCGCCGACCTCGGGCAGATTCACAGCGAAGTATGCCGCCGCAATGACGGAGGTCATCATGATGAAGAACTGAATCATATCGACGACCAACACGCCCCACAAACCCGAGAGCGCCGCGAAGACGACATTGAGGAGTCCGACGGCGAGGAGGGTTTGCCAACGTTCGAGGCCAAACATAATCGCCGCGATTTTGCAAGCTGCCAAGCACACTGTCGCCATGATGATGCAGTTGAAGAACAGACCAAGGTAGATGGAACGGAAGCCACGAACAAAACTGGCGGCCTTGCCCGAGTAACGGACTTCGTAGAATTCAAGGTCGGTCAGGACGCCCGAACGACGCCACAATTGCGCATAGAAAAAGACTGTCGCGATGCCCGAGAGTAGGAAGGCCCACCAGCACCAGTTGCCCGCGACGCCCTGACGACGGACGATATCCGTCACAAGGTTGGGGGTGTCGCTGCTGAAGGTGGTCGCAACCATCGAAATGCCCGCTAACCACCATGGCACGGAACGACCCGAAGCGAAAAACTCGGAGGAGTTTTTGCCCGCGCGACGACCAAAAAACAGTGCCGGCGAAAAGCAAACAACAAGAATTGCTACAACAATAATCCAGTCAAGCATTTGAACAGACATAAAAAATCCAAACCCTTTATCAATAATATATTATCCTAAATATATTAGACTCCTTGTCGGGCCAAAATGCAAGCAAAAACGATAGCGTAACCATTTTTGACAAAACGAGAACGGCATCCGGCAACGCTGCCACGTAAAACAGCGAATGATGAATTCAGTCTTGTGGTAATCTTGCTGTAAATAACTTGTTTCGGGCGGCATTCATGAACGACAACAATAACGATCTTACGACCGAGAAACAAATCTTGGATATCAAGTTGCGGCGAAACCTTCTGTGGTTGCTTCGCCTGTTGATTATTGGCGCCGTTGTCGGCCTGCTGTTGTGGGCACGTCCGCTCATCGCTTCCCTTTTGAGTTTGCTTGCGCCCTTCCTTGTCGCGTTCATCATCGCCTATGTTTTCAATCCCGTCGTCCGAATACTTCAATACCGTTTGCATCTCGGCCGCGCTCCGGCACTGGCGGTGACCTACGCGATTATACTATCCATCGGCATCGCGGTTTTGTGGCTTTTGTTGCCGACAGTCTACACTCAGGCACGCGACGCCATTGCGGCGTTGGTGGATAACATCCCGCTGATTGCGAAGAAGTTCAATGAATGGTTCCGTCTGCGCATCGACGAGAAAGACATCGAGAGCGTTCGTTCCATCATCGGCGGCATCCTAGAGAGTTCGCGCGATAAGGCCAACCCCGGCAGCCGGATTATCGCGGGCGGCACGTGGGCGATGCGGATATTGGCGGAGTTCGCCCAGTGGGCTTCGATGACGGTGGTCGTTGTGGCATCCGGTACGGTCAAGGCGGTGACCTTTGCCTGCTTCGCCATTATGATATCCGTTTATTTCCTGTTGGACTACAGCGGCCTGTGGCAGCGGGCACGGATGATTATCCCGCCGAAGCACGACACACGCGTCGTTGATATTGCGCGCAAAGTCGACCACGCGTTGGGCGGTTATCTGCGCGGCCAGCTGACGGTGTGCATCATCATGGCGATATGCTACACGATTGCGCTGTGGTGCTTGGGGCTGAGAACCTACGCGGTTTTGATTGGTTTGCTCGCGGGCTTCGGAAACCTGATTCCGTACTTCGGCCCGATTGTCGGCGCAGTCCCGACGATTCTTTGGATTGTGTTCGGCAACACATACGACGACGTCAGCTCCAAGATGTTCGGCATCTTTGGCGTTCTGCTCCTGACCGTTGTTTTGCAGTCGCTCGACGGGTGGGTATTCCAACCGAAAATTGTCGGTGCTAACGCCGATTTGCCGCCGCTGCTGGTGCTGCTGGCGCTGCTGGTCGGCGTGCAGTTCGGGCTGATTGGCATGATACTGGCAGTTCCGAGTGCGGTGGTCTTGCGTGCGCTCATCATCGAGATTTGGTGGAATCCACTCATCGCAGAGGCTCAGGCGGCGGGGCTTCCCACTCCAAAGGAATCAAAACCCCGGGTTAAATAAGCAAACGCGCCGTCGCCATGGGGATGATGTGATGCTTGGCAGACATGCGCGTTTAGGCTTGTGGTTGTGTTCGCTATCCGCTAAAAGGGATAGACATAATTCCTGATGTGGTTGCTGTGGTGCGCGCGATAATTCTCTAGCGCCTGTTTGCTGTTTGCGGTTCCACGCAGCGTGATGCTTGGAATTTCGCCGGTCTCCGGTTCCTCGTCGCCTTCGAGCACGGTAATCTCAAACGATACCGCAATCGGAATATGCCAGTGAACATGATTCGGGTCATCGATGGGCTGTTTGGTGATATCCCATGTCGTCACCCAAGTTTTGTTATAGTTGTCGTCGTCGCGGAAGAGCGCTGCGAACGAGATGACTTTTTCGGCGAGCGGAATCTTGACCGTATCAATCAGTTGCAGCGCGGCGTTGTAAGTGCGCACCGTCTTGACCAGAACCTTGTCGCGTCCCTCATAGTTCTCGACACGGAGCGTCACATAGCGTCGTCCGGCGGCGTGAACATTGTTCGGGTCGACCATTGTCCGGAACGTCAACGTTGCTGACGAGAACAGGTTATCCGCATCGAGATGCAAGTCTCCGACATCGGCCGTCTGGCTTCTGTCGCGGCGTTCCTTGGTAATCTCGGGGATGATAACCGTGTGATTATTATACTCGGGTTTCCAAGGCTGAATGTCGTTCGCGACGCCATCAAACTTCTCTTCGTCGATGAGTCCGTCGTTGTCGTCATCGATTCTGTTTCCGTGGTCGAGCACCTCACAGTTGCCGACAAAGTACGGATTTTTTCCCGGTGGCTCTTCGTAGAACCATGCCGTCCGGTACTCTTGCAGGCATTCATCGAGAGCATATCGCGCGGCCTGAAGCGCGTCGAGCCGTTGCGTGGTGCCCTTGTTGACGCTGTTCATTTGCGTGAACATCAATCCCAGTCCGATGCCGCTGATAATCAAGATGATTGTCATCGTGACGAGCAGTTCAATCAGAGTCATTGCGCGTTTGTTATTCATGGAAACGGAGTTCATAAATGACATCCTTTCCGGTAATCTGGCTGGGTTCCACATAATTTCTGAGGATAATGACCCGTGCGATATTGTTGGCGCCTTCGGGTGTTGAACTGTCATAGAGAATGGAGGATCCGTTATAGCAATAGTACAGTTGCGGATTCGATGGGCAGACTTTGGGGTCGGTCGGTGTCGAGAGCTGTCTGATGGCCTTTGTCATTTCCCAATCCGACGTTTGGCGGCTCGCGGCTCCGGCTCGTCCGGTTGTCAAGAGAGCGGCGACAGTGTCATCGCGCAGGATTTCCTCGGCCTTTTCCTGAGCCAGAAAAACGGCCCGTGTGTGCAAGACGGTCTCGGTGCTGTCCTTGGTCAATCTCATGAGCGTCCACGATATGGGAATCATCGCGATCATGAAAATGGTTAGCGAAATCATAATTTCGAGCAATGTAAACGCGGCGCTTTTTGAGCGAAACGAGCAACGGCGGTTTCTCATCATTCCGTCACCTCGATCCGCGATTTGCCGGTGCTCATCGTCAGCTTGATAGTCGTACGGGAGCTGCCGGTTGGTTTGCCGTCCACTCCACGCGCCGCGAGCACGACGGTGGCCTCGTCGCTAGTGCCGTTAGGCTTGAAACGAACGGCCAAGCCCGAATCATTCGTCATGGTGTAGCTGGTGTTCGTATCGCCATTATTAATATTAATTGATTCGATGACGACATGCGGGTCAAGCTTATGAATGGGTTTTGCCATCGGGGCGATAACATTCTGTTCGATATCCCCAAGAGACACAGTCGGCGTGGCGGGAGTGTTCGCTTCAACCTTATCAGCCCACCAGCGCGGTCCTTCTTTTTCATCCTGATAAAACATGACGCGCATCCAGCTTGCCTCGGCAATGGCCTGAGCGCGGACACCGTTGAAAATGGCTAAGGTGTTGCGAGCTTCGGCGTCGACACGATTGGCCGGCGTGACCATCATGAGGGTCGCGCGTAGGGCAAAACCGGTGCAAAGAAGCACGATTGCCAATGTCACGATTAACTCAATCATCGTGAAACAGCGATGGCGCCGCAAACCACCGCTAAGCGGTTGCCCGATGCCGAGTCGCGTTTTCATTGTCGTCTCAAACTCCATTTTATCTTTCCGCACCCGCAAGTGCAAGCGTTTCATTATTCCAACGCCAAACCACGGGCGAAGGTATACCGCCTAATTTAGTATAGGCTACCTGTGCTCATTGTTTCAACCAAGAAATAACCGAATATTAAAAATATATTACAATCCCTTGGGCGGGCATTTGTGGAAAACGTAAAAAAACAGCCTCGCTTCTCGCAATAAATCGGCTGTCTACGGTAAGTCTACAAAAAGGATAAGCCATGGAATCATTTTACTCAATGTGTATCAACGCTTACAGTCACGGCTTCATCTATTCCGTGATTTTTGCGGTGTTCTTTCTGCTTACAGTCTATTCCATCATACATGCCCTGTTCCATGTTCGCTCGCCGCAAGGCACGACCGCATGGGTGATTTCGATGCTTGTCCAGCCTTTGCTTTTTCCGCTGTACTGGATTGTTGGTCAGCGCAAATATCTGGGCTATATTGAGATGCTTCAGAACACCTTTGAGGAAAACAAGGACTTCTTCGAAGAGCGCTTCAAGTTCATCGCCGAGCACCGCGACACGACAATCGACCCGCAGTGGGCGCAGCTGAATCATCTGGTCTGGGACCCGTTCCTCAAGGGCAACGAGGTTTGCCTCTACAACGATTCAGTGGAGGCGTTTCCGGTCATGCTCGATGCCATCAAGAGCGCGCGTATCTCCATCTTTATGGAGTTTTTCATCATTCGTTCCGACTCGACCGGCGAGAAGTTTTTCACGGCGCTACTCGACAAAGCTCGGCAGGGTGTGCGTGTCTACTTGCTCTACGACCCCATGTCCAGCCACATCAGCAAAAAGTGGAGCAAACTTTTGACATCGGCAGGCGCTGAGGTTCGGCCGTTCCGCGCGACTCGTCGGCGCCATAATCTCTTCCGCATCAACTTCCGTAATCATCGCAAAATACTGATTATCGACCAGAATGCCATCGGCATGACCGGTGGGTTGAATATCGCCGAGGAATACGAGAGCAAAGGGCCGCTTGGACATTGGCGCGACGCGTTCGTCAGCGTCAAAGGGCCTGCGGTGCATGCGCTGCAAACGGTCTTTTTGGCGGACTGGATGTGGGCGACGCACGAGATTATTGACCTACCCCAGAGCATTCCTGTGGCGGGCGACTTTGCCGGAGACAACAACAGCAACCCGGCGTCGGTCATGGTGTTCCCCAACGGGCCGGCCGACTCCTGCGAGAATGCGACGATACTGTTTACGACGGCAATCCGCAACGCGAAAAAATCCGTTCGCATCACCACGCCGTATCTGATTCCCGACCAGCCACTGCTAATGGCCATTAAGGCGGCGGCGCTGTGCGGCATCGACGTGCAAATTATCATCCCCGATGCTCCCGACCATTATGTGTCGTGGATTGCGGCGTTCTCGTTCGCGGACGAATTGACCGCCGTCGGGGCAACCGTTAGGCGTTACACGGACGGATTTATCCACCAGAAACTCGTAATCATTGACGAGCAGTATGTCATCATCGGCACAAACAATATCGACAATCGGTCGTTGCATTTGAACTTTGAGATAAGCCTTGTCATCTCCAATGAAGCGCTAGCGCGCGAAGCCATTCGGCGGTTTAACGCGGACTTGGAGAAAACCTGCCCCAGTACCGATTGCAGACAATTGGCTTTCATCAAACGGCTGGCCATAAAAATCATGCGCTTGTTTGCGCCTGTCCTGTAACATCGAACTGCTGTCAGGAGTAGAGTTTTTGCCCGACAAAATAACATTTTTGTGAATGTGTGAATTCTGATTCTGTGATTATATGTACCGAATTATGTTAAGGCGAAAATATATGCGTAGACTTATATTTGTTTTTAGTTTATTGTTATTCCTTTCTACAGTTTCATCTTATGCCGGCGATACTGCGCCCTCTCGTTGCGCATCGTTCAGCGCATCATTAGAATCACGCGCGGCAGCAGCCGGTGGCGTCTCGATTCGCGGACTGGACAAGATTTCCCATGAGCTTAATTCGACCGGTGTGACACCGGTGATGGTGTTGCTCAAACAGCCACAAATCTATTCGAAATTATCAACAAAAGATTGGAACGATCCGGCACAATTAATGTCATTGTATTCGGCGACAGCCTCGGCATCCAAGAATGTTCTTGAGCGCGCTTCTGTCAACGGCGACATTAAAGTCCGCCAGATTTATCAGAACTGGGCAGGCTTTTCTTGCGATGTGACCGAATCCGGTTTGAACGCGCTCCTGTCCGACCCGGACGTCCTGTCGGTCGAGGCAACGCAAAAGGCCTATGCGCAAACCAAGCAGGGAATTCCCCTGATGGGCGCATATGACGCGAGCCGTCGCCGCGGCTACGCAGGCGCTGGTGTTGCCGTTGCTATTGTTGATACCGGTGTTGACTACACGCACCCGCAACTTGGTGGTAGTGCCAAGATTGGCGATTTCCCGAACGAAAAAGTTATTGGCGGTCACAACTTTGGCGACGCTGATTATCCAAATGATCCGCATCCTTGTGTCGCAACAGGTGCTGGACATCCGCACGGCACATGCTGCGCAGGCATCTCTTCGGGCGATATTCCTTCCGAAGCCGACAACGCGGGTAACTTCATTGGCGGTGTCGCGCCTGAAAGCAAAGTTTACGCGCTAAAAATCACAAAAGCTGACGAAGGTAGCTCTGACAACGACACAATCGCCGCGGCTTGGGACTGGTGTGTCGCGCACAAGAATGATGACCCGGCGAATCCGCTGTTAGTCATCAGCACCAGCTTTGGTGGTGGATATTATGAAGAGGCCTGCGATGAGGATTGCCCCTCGCTGTTTGCCGCGGCCACAGCCGCGAATGCCGCGGGAATCACTGTTTTCGCATCCTCGGGTAACGATGGTTTTTGCAACGCGATTGCATCGCCTTCCGCCCTCAGCAACGTTATCTCAGTCGGCGCTGTCTATGACGCTTCCTTTGGTAAGGTCACCTTCCGCATGTCGCAAGGAACCTGCCTCAAAAATGCTATTGTGACAGACACGACCGCAGCTGACAAGGTGACTTGCTACTCCAATTCTTCGGTTACACTGCTCGATATGTTTGCCCCGTCGCACAACGCGACGACCTGCAATCTTTTTTCGCTTGGAATCAAGTATAGTCCGGACTTTGGCGGAACCTCGGCAGCCTGTCCTTATGCCGCCGGTGGCGCGGTTGTCCTGCAGCAGACCGCATACAAAAACACGGGAAGTTATCTGACGCCCGAAGACGTCAAAGCAAAACTGTGTGATACGGGCGACTTTATTACGGATAAACTCAAAAACGCTAATGTGAGAAAGCCCCGTGTCAATATCGGCAAAGCGATTAGCGAATATCTGCCGCAGACAGGATTCCTTAAGGTTGTCATCGACCCTGAAGAAGTCAGGAATTTAGGCGCGACATGGACCGCCGACGGTGGCGCGACATGGCACAAGAGTGGCGAGGAAATCGAGTTGCCATCGGGCGATGCCGCTGTTTATACCGTCGAGTTCAAAGAAGTTACGGCTTGGCAAACACCTGACCCACAGCTTACGAAACTCACTCTCGGCGAGACAACAACGCTGACCGGGAAGTATGTTTCACTTGAGTCGTTTGACATCGAACTGTACGACACAAAACTGAAATCAAACAGCGATAAATCGTATGCACCGGGTGATACTTTTGATTTCGCGTGGACGGTGCTCGCGACCGACCCCATCACCAAACCTTTCTGGTTGGAGCTGTTCGTCAGCAAGACCGGCGGCTTCGACATCGAGCGCACGGGCACGGCCATCACGGATTCCTACAAGGTACAGAAGATGACCGATTTGCTCAAGACTTTCGAGCTGACACGTACGCTCAAACCCATCGCTGATGGTCACTATACGCTGATGCCAAGCGTCAACCGTGGAAGCATTTCCGATGCCCTGTTTGAGTATTACTATTCGAACAACTGGATGCCGCTTGTTGGTAAACGCCTCAGGGTTCACAACACCAAAAACTCGAATATCGACTTGGGTTTGAACGATACAAAACTTGCCTATTCGGATACGAATCCAAACGAAGTCCGCGTCACCGGTTTACTGCTCAATAACGGCACGGAAGACCTCCTTAGACCCGGTTGCTGGATTGAGGTTTTCTATGGCACACTGACCGCCGAAGGCCGACTGATGCCACAGGGTACCATTGGCAACGGCTTCAAAGTCGACAACCTGATCGCCGGTGGCAATCTGCAGTTCACGCTGACAGGCAGTATCCCCGGCGGCGCCAAGAACAAAGCTCTGGCCGTAGTCGCGGACAGCACCAACATCGTTCCCGAATACTGTGAATCCAACAACTTCGAACTCCTTTACGACCCGGCGTTGTTGCCTGTGGGTAAGGACAACGGCATTGACCTCGCGGTCAAGTCCATCGAAATTATCGAATCACAGGTTGCGCCCAAGACGGTTGCGCCGGGTGACGAACTTGAATTCAGCGTTCAGGTCGAAAATAAGGGTACGACAGTCCCCGAAGGCAATGTGTACCTCGAGCTGTTCGCGTCGCAAAACGGCGGTGCCAGCTTAGTGCCGGGCGTCACCATGACATGGAGCAAGCTCATCGACCCGCCCGCCATCGGCGAGACTAAGACCTACTCATTGACCCAGACCATCAACAGCATCGGCGACGGCATCTACACGCCTGTCGTGATTGTCAATCGTGACGGCGCGGGCAACAACCCCGGCGACATGACGCCTCTGGACAACTGCATGGTCTCCGACCAGAGACCCATCAGCATCCTTACGCCGAACACCGTCAAACCCACGGCAAACCTCGTCTGGAGCGATGGCCCCTACTTCTCGACCGATTACGATACGGAAACAATCACCGTTTCGGGTCGCATCAAGAACACCGGAACCGAGCGCACGCAACCCTTCTGGACGGAAGCGTTCATTGGCACGAAACAGTACGCAACGGAATACTTCTACAAGCAGGCCGGAGCCGTCTTTGCGGCAGGCGCGTATTGCGAGAGCTTGGCGCCCGGATTCGAGAAGGACATCAAGATTGTCGGCCCCTATGTTAAGAGCAAAATCATCGGCGTACTTACGGACAGCACGGACGTTGTCGCCGAAACAGACGAAACGGACAACTACGGTTACAGCAGTCTGACGGAATAGTTGTCATCAATATCCTAAAGGGAGCGGCATTGGCAAGTACGCCAAATGTCGCTTCTTTTTTTTTGATGTGGCACAAATCGCAAATTGATGATGAAGATTTCTTGTTGTGATAATAGACTAATACTAATAATATAATGTCCATCCGACATGGGGATGTTGACAATTTCGACTCTCATAGCACGAGTGTGTTTGTGAGAGACAAAAGGAAAAAAATGATGATTCGTCGCTTCGCGTTAACGACTTGCGCCGCACTATTTGGAGTTTTCGCGGCTAATGCCGTTTGGTCAGCCGACTCCGACACATTAATTTTGCTCAATGTCGGCACCATCGACACGGCCTCGGCCTCCGCGCCGGAATCGGCCGGGTCGTCGCCCATGAGCGTTCGCGTCGCCGACAACTCTCCCAAACTCTGGTTGGTGCAGTTTGACGGAGCCATCACGCCCGAAAAATACGAGACCCTGCAACAGGACAATTTGCGTGTTGTGACATATGTCCCCAACAACGCCTATATCGTTTATGGCACAATGCCCTCCATCGACAAAGCCCGCGCCATGTCGGGCAAGGGGCGCTTGCGTTGGAATCGCGAGTTTATGCCTGAGTGGAAACTTGACCCCCAGATGACAAAGAACAAGAAGGCCGCGTTCACTGCCGACACGGCCGAAGAGCCAAAGACATGGGCAGTGCAGATGGTGGCTGATGATGCCGCGAATACCGCAACCCTCGAGTTAGTGGGCGGCGCGAAGGTCATCGCTCGCCACTGGAAGGTCGGAGTCTATTGCAATGTCGTGCTCACCATCACCGCCAAGCAGGCGGAGGAACTCGCGGAGCGCTCGGATGTCGTCAGCATCAAACCGTGGAATGCCCCCAAAAAAAACGATGAGCGGCAGGATGTCATTCTTGCCGGAAAAATCACGTCCGACGGAAAACTTGATTCCGCCGGATACTTGGATTGGTTGACCTCTAAAGGCTTCACGCAGGAACAGTTTACTCAATCGAATTTCGCTATTGATATTTCGGACAGCGGCGTCGACAACGGAACGGTCACTCCCGGCCATTTCGCCCTCTACACAGGCGGTAACTCTTCGAACGCCTCGAGGATCATCTACAATCGCCTTTGCGGGACGCCGAACGCCAATAGCACGTTGGTCGGAACCGATGGCCACGGCAATATCAACGCCCAAATCGCCGGTGGATATGTCGGCTATACATCCTCTTATCATCAGGATTCCGACGGGTACAAGTACGGAATGGGCGTTTGCCCCTTTGTCAAGATTGGCTCAAGTGTTGTCTTTGATTCCGCCAAATGGACGTATCCGAACCTCACGACGATGTGCGCCAACGCCTACAACAGTTCTTCTCGCATCATGAATTGCAGTTGGGGCGAAGACAATAATGGCAGATATGATGTTGACGCGCAAACCTTTGACTACCTTGTGCGCGACGCCTGCCCCTCTGGATCGTCGGGCGCGCAAACGGGCAATCAGGAACTCGTCGTTACCGTGGCGGCCGGCAATGCCGGTTCAGCCGCGCAAACCGTTGGCACACCGGCAACCGCCAAAAATGTGATTGCCGTTGGAGCCTCCGAGAATATTCATCCGTTTGGCGGCTATGATGGTTGCGCAACACCTGACAGCGAGGCAGACGACTGGCGGAACATTGCCACCTTCTCATCGCGTGGTCCATGTGCCGATGGTCGCATCAAACCCGACGTCTGTGCCCCCGGCACCCACATCACCGGCGGCGCGCCCCAGAACAAAAACGCCACGGGATCAGGCAGCGCGCTGACCTCGTTCAAAGACGATGGCTCGGGCGTATGCGGCGGCATCAACAATTCCTTGTTTGTTCCCTCATCATACGAATGGTACACAGCATCATCCGGCACAAGCCACGCGGCACCGGCTGTCGCGGGGGCATGCGCCCTCATCCGCCAGTGGTTCATCAATAAGGATATGACGGTTCCGTCACCCGCCATGACCAAGGCGGTCATGGGCGTCGCGACAAGATTTATGACGGGCGTCGACACCTCAATCATGGGCAAAAACCAAGGAATGGGACTGCTCGCGATGGACAAGATTTTCGACGATAACAAAGCGTTCTATCGTGACCAGATTGCCGAGGATATGTTCACTGCAACCGGACAGACACGACAATTCCTCCTGCAAGTCGCTGATGCGACACAACCCGTTTACATCACTCTTGCCTATTCGGACGCGCCCGGCAACACCGTCGGAAACGCCTACAACAACAACTTGGATTTGGTGGTAGAGACGGACAAAGGGAAGTTCTGCGGTAACAATTTCGAGGGCGAATGGTCCGTTACGGGCGATTATGCCGACGAGAAAAACAATATGGAATCCGTCCGCATTGAGGCGGGATATTCGGGAATCATCATTCTCAATGTCAAGGCAACGAACATTAATTCGGATGGCGTCCCGGGCAACACAACAGCGCTCGATCAGGACTTTGCCCTTGTCGCCAAGAATGTCACTGAGTATACAGGACCGGCAGTCATCGCGGGAGACATCGAGTTTGTCAGCCCCACCGAAGGAATCCCTGCCAACACAGCGGAACCTTACTATAATTCGTCAATCAAACTGAACCTTGTGAACATCGGCAAAGAAGAGCTTGTCGGCACGAGCGGCAGTCTGCAGGCCTCGGCGATGGTCGTTCCGGTCAGCGGCGAATTCAGCGCTCTGACGCTGCCCGTGAATACGCCGGTGCCTGTGCCCCTGACGCTAGCCGCACTCGGCAACACCGGTGACTACATCACACTTCAACTCAACTGCACAACCGACGACGGCTCGACTTTCACGGTGGTGAAATCCGTGATGCTTGGGAAAAAGACATCGAAAACTTATCCGTGGACGGGGTCACAAGCGATTCCCGACAAGAAAACGGTCTCGGTCAACATTCCGGTGATAGAAACCAGCAAGGTGGTGGGCGTGCGCTTCAGTATCGACGGCAACGACAGCTGCTCCGAACCGGGAATCACACACAGCTATGTGAGCGACATGACTGCTTATCTGGCAAACCCACAAGCGACGAAAATCACGTTGTTTGACTCGATTGGCGGGAGCGGCCAAAACATCTGTAAAATGAACTTAGACGCCGCCGCTACGAAGGCGGTCTCGTCGCTGAGCAAGAACGATGCGCCATTCACCGGGACATTCTTGCCCGAGCAAGCGTTCTCAGGACTGACCGGAAATCCGGCAAACGGAAACTGGATATTCAGCGTCTATGACAGCTTCGATGGCGACAGTGGAACAATTAACGCCCTGACTCTGACATTGGATTTAGTTGAAAATATCGAGATCGACAAAGGTTCGCTCAAGGTTACCATTACGCCCGCCGAGGCAGTGACCGCCGGTGCGCAGTGGAGCGTCGACGGCGGCACGACATGGAACGACAGCGGCGCGACGTTGAGCGGGCTTGTTGTCGGTGACTATGATGTCTCCTTTAAGCCCATTGACAATTGGGATACTCCGACGACGCTGTCTGTGGCTATCGCAAAAGATGAGACAACATCAGCCGTTGTCACGTATACTCAACTAACAGGTTCTGTGAGTGTGACCATTACGCCCGCCGAGGCAGTGACGGCCGGTGCGCAGTGGAGCGTCGACGGCGGCACAACATGGAACGACAGCGGCGCGGCGGTAGCTCTTGCGGCGGGAGACTATACGGTTCAATTCAAGGAAATCAGTGGTTGGCTGACGCCTGTCCCGCAGTCTGTTGAAATTAAACTGAATCAACTCACGAGCATCGAAGGCGCGTATGCGTCGTCGCAGGATATTATTTTGCAAAACAGCAACTTCAGCGTTGGCACGTCTGGGGCGGTTGCGCCGGGTGTGACGGTGGATATGTCGTGGAATGTTTCTGCGACGCAAGCTGTCGCCGCGCCGGTGTGGTTCGAGGTGTTTGGTAGCAAGACGGGCGGTTTCGATCAGGTGCGGACCGGCGCAACAATGACTTACTCGTACAAGAAAACGGATGGTTTGAGCGCTACGTCGTCGCAGGTAAAACCGTCGAATCTGGTGCTCAACACAGTGACGGATGGTGTGTACACGCTGATTCCGAGCGTCAACCGCGCGACGCTCAGGTCCGGGTCGGAGGTCGCGATTCCCGAATCGGATTACACGAACAACTGGTTGCCGATAGCGGGCAAACGCTTGTCAGTTCACAACCCGAATCAGTTGGATATCGACTTGTCTTTGTTCGATGTTCAAGTCGTGTATAATCCGATGCAACCGACGAAAATAGGTTTCACGGGTAAAGTTACGAACACAGGTTCGGTCGACATGACCAAGCCGGGCGCATGGGTCGAGGTGTTCTATGGAACGCTGACGGCCGAGGGTACGCTGATGCCGCAAGGCACCATCGGCGCAGGCCAGAACATCAATACTCTGGCGGCGGGTGAGTCGGCGAACTTCTCATTGAGCGGAACGGTTGCCGCGGGCGTGATGAATCGCGCGTTTGCGGTGGTCGCCGACAGCACGGACATCGTGCAGGAGAAGCAAGAAGTCAACAACTCCTATCTGGTCTATGACCCGTCGGTTCTGCCTCCGGGCAAAGACAACGGCATCGATTTGGCCATCACGAACATGAGCGTCGACGCTTCGCAGCTCTCGCCAAACTCGGTTGCGCCGGGCAGCAAACTCAAATATAGCCTGACAATTCAGAACAAGGGTACGGTCATGCCGTCGGACAAGGTGTATGTTGAGCTTTTCGCGTCGCAAGACGGCTGTGTGAGCAGCGTACCCGGCGTAACACTGTGCTTCAGCAAACAGATCGACGCGCCCGCCCTTGGCGCAACGCAGACCTATCAGTTCGAGCAAACCATCAACTCAATTGGCGATGGAATGTACACACTGCTTGCGGTCGTCAACCGTGCGGCCGTGGCCACGAATCCCGGTGACGAAACGCCGCTCGACAACCGCTACGCTTACAACGGTGGTCGCGTATTCCTGAGCACATCTGCTTCGGGTGGCAGCGTCAACCTTGTCTGGAGCGATGGCCCGTACTTCGGACCCGCGCCTGAAGCCGGCAACAGAATACGCGTCCATGGCACCATCAAAAACGTTGGCGACATAGCGGCTCGCGCCTTCTGGACCGAAGCCTTCGTCGGCACAGTGCAAGAGAAAACCGGCGTGTTCTACAAAGACACCGCCCGTGTCTTCGCCGCCGGTCAAAACGGCGGTAGCACACTGGCCCCCGGCGCCGAGCGCGAGTTCGACGTCACCGGCCGCGTTGACGCAGGCCAAGTCGTCGGCGTCCTCATAGACAGTACCGATGTCGTCGCCGAAACCGACGAAACGGACAACTACGACTACGGCGAACTGTTAGCCCAATAGTTCTCTGAAGTAGCAACTAAGAAACCGCAACACAATGGCAATAGCCGCAAGTGTAAAAGCTAGCGGCTATTGCTGTTATATTTGTTACATCGCAAGAGTCTTCTATGAAGAATATCTCAATATAAAAAGTTTCTTATGATTGTAAGGAATACGATTTGACACGCTAAAGTAGCTATTTCTAATATATCTATAAAAAGATGAGATAACAAATGATTAAATCCCCAGTAATATCTTCATGTAAACTTTTAGCCCTTGGTGCTTGTGGTATCAACGGATTGCAGAATCGAATTAACGAATCATGCGGCTCGCATCGTGTTCATCGCGCGATGCGGTTTTCGTTTATCTACGCATTCGTGATGATGTTTATGATGTGCTTTGGTCTGGCGGGCGCGCAGACAGCGGTGACTCCCGCGGGTAGTGGGACGGAAAACGATCCGTATCAGATTACGGAACTCGGCAATCTTGTTTGGATGAGTGACACAGTTACCTCATCGAGTGGCAAATACTACAAGATGATTAACGACATCGATGCAGCAGAGACATCATCGTGGAATGATGGCGCCGGATTTGTCCCAATTGGAACGGAAAGCACACCGTTCATGGGTTTATTTGATGGAAATGGCAAGAAGATTACGGGACTGACTATTAATCGTTCGAGTGCAACCAATGTTGGGTTTTTCGGTTATGCTAGTGGTTGTACAATTAACAATTTTGCAATTGAAGGCGGTAGCGTGACCGGCTACCAACATATTGGTGGACTAGTGGGATTGGTCATTAACAGTACCATCAGTAATTGTTACTCAACATGCAATGCTGCTGGTGGTTTTTGTGAGGTTGGTAGTCTTGTTGGGTATAAACAAAATGGGACAATCTCGAATTGTTACGCGACAGGTAATGTGTCCGGAGATTCCAACGTTGCAAGCCTTGTTGGAAGACAAGATGGCGGTTCTATCAGTAATTGTTATTCAACCGGATCGACGGAAGGTCGTTGGATTGGTAGCCTTGTTGGTTTACAAGATGCAGGCACCATTACGAATTGTTATGCGACAGGATATGTAAATGGGACTCAAACTGGCGCTGCAGGTGGTTTACTGTGCCCATATAGTGGTGGCACTGTCAGCAATAGCTATTACGACAGTCAGACGACCGGTCGTAGTGACACGGGCAAGGGAACCCCGAAAACGACGGCACAGATGAAGCAACAGTCAACTTTCAATGGTTGGGACTTCACCACTGACACTTGGAAGATTGTCGAAGGCGCATCGTATCCGTATCTTCGCGCGTTTGGAGACGAGGCGAGATTGAGGGTCTCCGTTATTGGTAATGGTACGGTTACTCCCCCAGTTGGTGTTCATTCCTATGCTTATGACACAACCGTCTCACTTAACGCGACCCCTGCGGATGGTTGGTTCTTCTTAGAATGGCATGGTGTAAATATCGCCGATGCTGATGCCGCTAATACAACGGTGTCGATGGACTGCAACAAGAGTGTCATTGCGCATTTCCGTAAGAAGTATGAGATTCGCACACTTGCCGAGTTACAGGCGGTTAAGGATGACCTTGATGGTGATTATATCTTGATGAACGACATCGACGCGTCGGAGACAGCGACATGGAACGCTGGCTTAGGATTTGTTCCGATTGGGACTAGCACCGCGCCATTCACAGGCCTGTTCGATGGTAATGGCAAGAAGATTACGGGGCTCACTATTAATCGTTCAAACTCGAGCACCGATTATGTCGGTTTATTTGGCTATATTGGAAGTGGCAGTATAATAAAAGATTTAGGGCTTGAGGGCGGCAGCGTGACCGGCGGTTCGTATGTTGGCGGCCTGGTGGGTAATCAGGGCTTTGGCACAATCACGAATTGTTACGCGAGTGGCGCTGTGACCGGCAGTGGTTCGTATGTTGGCGACCTAGTGGGATATCAGTATAGTGGCACAATCACGAATTGTTACGCGAGTGGCGCTGTGACCGGCGGTTCGTATGTTGGCGGCCTAGTGGGTAATCAGGGCTTTGGCACAATCACGAATTGTTACGCGACAGGCCCTGTGAGCGGCAATCAATATGTTGGCGGCCTAATGGGATATCAGTTTAGTGGCACAATCACGAATTGTTACGCGAGTGGCCGCGTGAGCGGTAGTAGCTATGTTGGTGGCCTGGTCGGGCATCACGGCTTTGGCACCATTACGAATTGTTACGCGAGTGGTAGCGTGAGCGGTAGTAGCTATGTTGGCGGCCTGGTGGGGCATCAATATAGTGGCACAATCACGAATTGTTACGCGAATGGCAGCGTGAGCGGTACGAACTATGTTGGCGGCCTGGTGGGGCATCATTATGGTGGCACAATCACGAATTGTTATTACGACAGTCAGACGACCGGTCAGAGTGACACGGGTAAGGGTAATTCGAAGCGGACGACGGAGATGCGCCTAAAAGGGACTTTTGTTGATTGGGATTTCTCAGATGTTTGGGGAATTGTTGAGGGCTTGGATTATCCTTTCTTACGTTCTTTTAAGCAATGTGGTTCGCTCAGCGTGACGCTTGCTCCTGTCGGGGCAGTGAGCGCCGGCGCGCAGTGGAGTCTCAATGGTGGTGTGACTTGGAACGCGAGTGGCGCGACGGTGAGCGATTTGCCTGTCGGCGCGTACACCATCACATACAAGACGATTGCTGATTGGGATGCTCCTTCGGACAAGTCCGTAAGTGTTGTCAAAGACGAAGTCGTCAATTTTACGGGGACTTATGTTCAGCATATGGGTTCACTCAAAGTGACGATGGTTCCGCAAACTGCTATTGATGCCGGGGCTCAGTGGTCGGTTGACGGCGGCGCGACATGGAACGACAGCGGAACAGAGATTAATCTTTCTGTGGGTGAACATACTGTTCAATTCAAAGAGCTTGAAGGTTGGCTGATTACAGCTTCGCAGTCCGTTGTGGTGCGTCATTATCAGCTGACGAGTGTCGTGGTTGAGTATATTTCGACGCAGGATATGGTGTTGGTTGACGGCGACTTTGATTCGGGCGTGGGCGCGAGTATCGCGCCGGGTGCCAAGGTCGACTTCTGGTGGGATGTGACGTCGGAACGCCCGGTGACGGAGCCGTTCTGGTGTGAGTTGTTCGCGAGCAAGACGGGCGGCTTCGACCAAGTGCGCTTTGGCAGCACGGTCACGGGTTCGTACAAGCAAAACGGCATGGGCACCTATGCGCAAATCGCGCCGAGTACGCTGACGCTGAACACCATTCCCGATGGTGTCTATACACTGTTGCCGAGTGTGAACCGCGGTTCCCTCAAGCTGTCCGACCGCGTTTCGGAAATCTCGTATTCCAACAACTGGATGCCGGTGGCAAGCAAGCGCCTTTCGGTGCACAACCCCGTGCGCCAGCAGATTGACCTTGTGTTGGAGAATCCGCAGATGGTGCACGACGCGACCGACGCCCGCCGCGTGACGGTGACGGGACGCATGCGCAACGCCGGAAGCGTGAATCTGGCCAAACCGGGCGCATGGGTTGAGGTGTTCTATGGGACGCTGACGGCCGAAGGCACACTGATGCCGCAAGGCACGATTGGCGCTGGTCAGAACATCAACACACTGGCTGCGGGCGAATCGGCCGAATTTTCGCTGTCCGGAACAGTTCCTGCCGGTGTGGCAAACCGCGCACTGGCGGTGATTGTGGACAGCACGGACATCGTGCCCGAGACAAACGAAGTCAACAACTCTCAACTGTTCTATGACGAGTCCATTCTACCCCCCGGCAAAGACAATGGCATCGACTTGGCGATTGTCTCGATGACGGCCAACGCGGCGCAACTGGTGCCGAACGCCGTCGCGCCGAATGATAAACTTCAGTATAATGTGACGGTGCAGAACAAGGGCACAGTGATGCCGTCAGGCAAGGTCTATATTGAACTCTTCGCGTCGCAGGACGGCTGCGTGAGCTACGTGCCGGGCGTGACCCTGACGTGGAGCGAGCAAATCACCGCACCGGAGTTGGGCGAATTCCAGACCTATCAGTTTGAGAAACCACTCAACAGCATCGGCGACGGCGTTTATTCGCTGGTAGCGGTGATTAACCGCGCCGGTGTAAGCACGAATCCGGGCGACATGACCCCACTCGACAATCGTTATAGTTTCTCGGGCGGTCGTGTCTTCCTGAACACGCCGGTTGTGTCTGGTTCCGTGAACCTCGTCTGGAGCGAAGGGCCGACCTTCACTGACATTGGTGCAGGGCGGATGCGCATCGATGGCCGCATCAAAAATATCGGCGATACGAAGACGCGGGCATTCTGGACCGAGGCCTTCGTCGGCACCGTGCAGGCCAAGACGGGCTATTTCTATAAAGACACCAACACCGTCTTTGCTGGCGGCATCAACTGCACCGGGCTTGAACCCAACGAAGAATTGGTCATTAGCACGGTGGGCAAGATTCCGGTCGGGAAAATCGTGGGCGTGCTAGCCGACAGCACCGACGTCGTTGCCGAAACTGACGAAACCGATAACTACGACTATAGCGAACTGTTAGCCCAATAGTTCTCTGAAGTCGCAACTAAGAAACCGCAACACAATGGCAATAGCCGCAAGTGTAACAGCTTGCGGCTATTGTTGTTTCGGGCGTCACATCGTGACGATTCGCCAATATAAAAGTAAAGGCACAGATAAGATTGTAAGAATATGATTTTGTGGGATAATGTAAGCGAAATCAACAGGTATATTGCTCTATTTTTAGCGAAATACATAAGATGGTGTCATGACATTATGATAAGTATTACATATATACATACATGTAGTCTCATAAAGCTCGGCGCCTTTGGCGCCAACACATCACAAAATTGGTTCAACAAACAATGCGGCTCGCATCGTGTCTTTGACGCGGTGCGATTTTCTTTTTGTCCCCGTTTCTTCGGGGATGTTCGTCGCCCATTTTTTCCAAAGAGGCCATCCACAATGGTTTCTGAAAGGAGCACCCTTATTATATTGAGAACAAGTTTTAGCATACTTATCAAATGAATAGCCTTAGGATTTGTGGCCGATTAGGCACAGTCCGGAATTTTGAAACTAATTCTAGAAAACGATTTGGAAGGACATAATAATGTTAACGAAATATGAAGATTGTAACCCTGAAGATTTACAGGCGGTCAAGGATAATAGGATGCCACGTGTTCATCGCGCGATGCGATTTTCATTTATATACGCCTTCGTGATGATGTTCATGATGTGCTTTGGTCTGGCAGGCGCGCAGATAGCGGTAACTCCCGCGGGCAGTGGTACGGAAAACGACCCGTATCAGATTACGGAACTTGGGAACCTCGTTTGGATTAGTGACACAGTCACCTCATCCAGTGGCAAATACTACAAGATGATAAACGACATCAATGCCTTAGAGACATCTACTTGGAACAGTGGTGCAGGGTTTGTCCCGATTGGGACGAATGATGCACCGTTCACTGGCCTGTTCGACGGTAATGGCAAGAAGATTACGGGACTGACCATTAATCGATCAAGTTCGAACACCGATGATTTTGTTGGTCTGTTTGGCTATATTGGAAGTAGTAGCACAATCAAAGATTTAGGGCTTGAGGACGGCAGCGTGAGCGGCACGGGCACGAACACGAGCTCCTCTTCGTATGTGTATGTTGGCGGCCTGGTGGGGTATCAGTATGGTGGCACAATTACGAATTGTTACGCGAGTGGCAACGTGAGCGGCACGGGCACGAACACGAGCTCCTCTTCGTATGTGTATGTGTATGTTGGCGGCCTGGTGGGGTATCAGAATGGTGGCACAATCACGAATTGTTACGCTACGGGCGAGGTAATCGGCACGAGTTCCTTTTCTGTGCATGTTGGCGGCTTGGTGGGGGGTCATGAAGGTGGCAGTATTACGAATTGTTACGCGAGTGGCAGCGTGATTGGCACGGGCTCCTCTAATGTGGATGTTGGCGGCCTGGTGGGGTATTCTGGTGGCACAATCACGAATTGTTACGCGAGTGGCGAGGTGAGCGGCAGTAGCTCTTCTTATGTTTATGTTGGCGGCCTGGTGGGCCGGCAGAATAGTGGCAGTATTACGAATTGTTACGCGACAGGTGCTGTTAGCGGTGGTAATTTTGTTGGCGGCCTGGTGGGGTATCATACAACTGGCACAATCACGAATTGTTACGCGAGTGGCGAGGTGAGTGGTACTACTGTTGGCGGCCTGATAGGTTTCTCTTATTATATTACAATCACGAATTGTTACGCGACTGGCAGGGTGACGCAAATCTCCCCAGGGCAGTATCATGGCGGCTTGGTGGGGAATAATCAGGGTGGCACTGTCAGCAATAGCTATTACGACAGTCAGACGACCGGTCAAAGCGACACGGGCAAGGGAATGCCAAAGACCACAGCGGAAATGAAACAACAAGCGACATTTGTGGGTTGGAACTTCGATACCGTTTGGATGATAAACGAAGGACTGAGCTATCCGTACCTCTTTGATACATCCAAACCGCAAACCAAAACGGTCACCGAAGTGCCTTGTACATTGACTTTCAAGCTTAGCTCGACCCGCAACTTGACAATGCTTGTTGACGGCGTTGCGGCGGGCGCAACCGTCACCGTGCAATGCTTCAAAGCGGATCAATTCAGCGCCCCCAATCCGCCCTTCAAACATGCGGAAAACCTCTACAAGGAGAAGCTCGTAATCACCGGCACAGGTCTTGAAGGACTCAACGCGACCCTCACATGGAACCTTGATTCCGGCCTCTACGCCAACGGCACAGCACCCGACAAAGTCTACCGCGTGAGCGAAGGCGCCATCGCCGGCGAGTACAACGTGACCGCGAGCGACAACACCGTGAGCATCAGCGGCGTGACCGGCTTCAGCGACTGGTACGCGGGCACAGCCACCGCTGTTCCCGTCACCCTCAGCGGCCTCGAACTCGAATAAGCGTCACGACACAATAGTAAATACGACACCAACTCCGGCGGGACAACTCTCGCCGGAGTTGCCGTTTTATTGATAATATGATGTCGTTGCAGAAAGCGATACCTAACATCGCATCAGTCTCGTCTGCGTTTTGTTTGATAGAATAGTCTATATTGCTGAATTTCAGGAAGTGCGATTCCTTCTTGTCACCTCGTCTTCAAGCATTAACACCTTTTGATATCAACATCAACGATGACGTCTTCTATAGTCTTTGCTACTATATTTCCCGAAATCATCATCACTGTCCCGTGATGATAATCTTGATTTATAGCTCGAATTAAGGAAAGAATCATCACGTTCTTCATCAAAGGATGAACGAAAACCTGTGTTTCTTTTTGACGAATAATCACTATTATCGTCTATCTTGTTATTCAAAAAAGATGTTCTCGAACGGCCTAACGCAGCATTTCCTGAGTAGTAAGTCGAGTCTCCGATTCGTGTTGTACGCCCGCGAGTTCCTTTATTGTCCGAGTAGTAAGTCGAGTCTCCGATTCGTGTTGTACGCCCGCGAGTTCCTTTATTGTCCGAGTAGTAAGTCGAGTCTCCGATTTGTGTTGAATGCCCGCGAGTTCCTTTATTGTCCGAATAGTAAGTTGAGTCTCCGATTCGTGTTGTATATCCGCTATACTGTGCGAGAGAAGAATCAGTACAAACACTCATCAAAATCAGAATAGTCGTTGATGCAAGTATCTTCATAATAATCTCCTGTTTTGCAAAAGCAATTTCTTTTGTTTGAGTAACATAAAAACAGAATATCATTTATTGAAATATATATTTGAATCTTCTTCAAGCACGTTCTTTTTCACACAACAATGTCTTTTCAGTCTGTCCTTCACAAGAAACAATAACGCAACGGGAAAACAATCTCTTTAGGTATGAATTTCACAAATACGGCACCAACTCCGGCGGGACAACTCTCGCCGGAGTTGCCGTTTTTTATAGTGAAATAGATTTAGAAAAAATGATAGCCGATATTATCAAGATAAAAAAAGCAAGATGACAATGATGAAGATTAATTCCCTAATCTTGACATGGGTGATTTCTTACCACGGTGCTGGCGGCAGCGTCCGTGTGTCGCTCAAAGATGCTAAATAAGCTTTTTTTTAATAGTTATGCATTTTGTTCTTGTTTTTTTCGGTATGTTATACTAATATAAATAGGATAACAAAATTAGCATTGCACGCTGTTCCTTGTTTGTTGCGAGGATGGTGTTTTGTGCTATGTTGTTAATGTCAAGGAGATTCGATCAATGAATACCCGTAATACTGATGTCCGCGTTGGCGGCTCGTCTATCCTGATGCGTTCCGTCGCGAGCGCTGCATTCTTATTTTCGATGATGTTGTTTACTCCGCACATCCTTGCGCAGCCTGCTCCCGAGGCTCCTGCGGGCACGGGCGACGCGACTGATCCTTATCAGATAAAGAATGCCGCGAATCTCGTTTGGTTGTCTACGAATTCTCCGTCTGTCGCAACAAGCGCGACGGTTTTCCGTTTGGAAAATGATATTGATTTGTCCGACTCAAAGTCGTGGAACGCGAACGAAGGTTGGATGCCAATCGGTTGGACGGCAACTGGCACCACTGATTTCTTCCCGGGCACCTTCGAGGGTAATGGCAAGACGATTACGGGTTTGACTGTGAATCGCTCCACGATCGAAAACTGTGGATTTTTTGCCGGAATCGCCGCTACAGGCGTGGTTCGGCAGTTGAGACTGACTGATGTTGATCTTTCCGGTTCCCAGGCGGTTGGCGCTATCGCCGGTCGGAATAACGGTACCGTGACTCAATGTGATGTTTCCGGTATTGCCAAGGGCGCAACCCGTCGTGTTGGTGGTTTGGTTGGCTATAACAATGGAATTATCGATAATTGCTGCTCGTCAGTGGCTGTTGATGCGCCGAACCAAGCCGGTGGTTTGGTTGGATTTAACGGCGGCGATATTACCGGTGGTGGCACGATTGATTTCGCGTACTCGACCGGGGTAGTCACCGGCTCCTCTAACCTTGGTGGTTTGTTGGGCTGGAACAATCGTTCGGGCGACACGGTTCTGCATAGTTACTGGGATTGGCAGTCATCCGGCATAGCAAGTTCTGATGGCGGCACGACATTGAGCAGTTATGAAATGACATTAAAAGCTTCTTTTGAAGATTGGGATCTCACCACGATTTGGGGTCAGGCCAATTCCGTCACATCCCCCTATTTGCGTTGCTTCACCAAGAGCGGCACGTTGGTGGCTGAGATTGAGCCAGCTGACGTAGTGGCACTGGGTGACTTATGGCGCGTGACGGATGGAAAGCAATGGTTGGCTGCGGATACGGCTTTGACCGACTTGCCGTCCGAGACGACCTACTCTGTTGTTTTCAAAGACTTTGCCGGTTGGGACACACCGTCTACAGCGACTGTCATGATTGAAACCGACACAACAGCTACCGTTAGCGGGACTTATATTCGCCAAATGGGTACTCTTGAGGTGACATTGGAAGGCGCGGAAGGCGCCGGCGCATGGAGTGTCGATGGTGGTACGACTTGGAATGAGTCCGCGACTTCGCTGTCGCTGCCCATCGGTAGCTACACCGTGACCTGCACAGATGTTAATGGGTGGAATACGCCTAGTCCTACTTCGATAGAAATCACTAAAGATCAAACCACTGCGAGAACCCTTACCTATGAAAGGCAGAAGGGTTCCCTGAAGGTGAATATTGATGGTCCCGCGCAAGACGCTATGTGGAGCATCGATGGTGGGCAATCATGGAATTATGGCGGCGTTGTCGTAAACGATTTGCCTGTGACGACTTACACGGTGACTTATTTGGATGTTGCCGATTGGCAGAAAGCACCCGAGAGTCAGGTTGAAGTCAAAACGGATCAGACGACCGAGATTTTCGCGACCTACACATCGGCTATCGCGCAGCCTGCGGTTGGCGCTGGCACGTTGGAGTCGCCCTATGAAATTTCGACACTGGACGATTTGATTTGGATTAAAAATATGGCGCAGGCACAGCGCACCAAGGGCGTCTTTTATAGTATGGTAAACGACATTGACGCCTCGCCAACGTTGAACATGAATAACGGCCGTGGATGGATTCCGATTGGAATGGCGCCTTTGTATACGCATCCTTTTGAGAGGGACCTCGAGACCTACTTTATGGGGAATTTCAACGGTAATGGCCATGAAGTTCAAAACCTTTACATAAATGATAATTTGCTTGATTCATCAGGTTTGTTTGGTTGCGTCAATGGCAATGTGGTCATCGAATACTTGGGTGTGACCGATATTACCATCGCGGCTGGTACCAATGTCGGCGCGCTTATTGGTGATTTGTATTGCATGGTCCCGCAAATCTGCAATGTCGAGATTCGAGGCTGCTACTCGACAGGTTATGTCAAGGGCGGAACGGTTGGTGGTCTCATTGGCAAGATTTATGGAACATTGTCTGAAAATTCCCACTCCATTACCATCGAACAGTGTTATTCGCAAGCCGACGTCGTTTCAGCCGGAACGGGTGGTGGCTTCGTTGACATGATTCAAGTGTTGGGTTCAACTACCGCTTTCCTAAGCGATTGTTACGCGACAGGTCGCATCACTACCGACAACACAAATGGTGGTTTTGCCCATATTATTGAGGGAGATAACACAACCATCAACGAGTGCTATTGGGATTACGAGTCCACAGGCGTGACCTCCGGCGATATAGGAACAAGTATGTCGACAAGTGCGATGAAAAAACAAGCATCTTTCCCGAATTGGGATTTTGCGCTCGACTTGGGCTGCTGGGGCATTGTCGAAAATGTGAGCTATCCCTATCTGCCATTCGTGACCGGTATGGGCACACTGACGGCAGTCATAGAGCCTGACGCTGCTATTACCGATGGAGCGCAGTGGAAACCTGCTTACGCGGACGACTGGTGCGACAGCGGAACATCCTTCCCCGAGATGTTGCCTGTTGGCAAGTACGAAGTGATTTTTAAAGACCTTGCCGAATGGAAATCGCCGGACAAACAGGCCTTGACCATGCGCAAAGGTAATGAACTCCTGACGACAGGAACTTATCGCCCCGCGACCGGCTTGATGTCTGTTGAAATTCTCGACCCGAAACCCGCTGAGGCTGCATGGAGCGTTGACGGCGGCATGACATGGAACGATAGCGGCATCGAGCCGATTGAACTCGAAACGGGCGACTATCAGGTAATTTATCGCGAAGTCGCCGGTTGGGATGCCCCGGCAGAGACAACAACGACGGTCACAAAAGACACTCTGACGACGTTGACAGCGCAGTATGTCCGCCAGACCGGACAGCTTAAAGTGAAAATTAACCCGGAAGCCGCGATTCTCGCAGGCGCCCAGTGGTCGGTGGATGGCGGAACAACATGGAAAGATTCCGACACAACGCTGACACTGCCCACAGACGAATACACGTTGACCTACAAATCTGTGACTTATTGGAATGTGCCTCAAAACGAAGTGCTGACCATTACCAAAGACGCGTTCGTCGAGACCTCCGGCACCTATGTTCGCCAGAAGGGTAGCATTGTTGTGAATATCACCGGTCCTACCGAAGCGCGTTGGTCCATCGATGGCGGAACAACATGGTTCGAGAGCGGCACAACCCAGACAGTTGACGCCGGTCAGTACGTCGTATCGTTCTTGGATGTGTATGGTTGGACGACACCCGTTGACCAGCAGGTTGAAGTGCTCGAATCGCAACCTGCGACTCTCACAAGTACTTATGAACGTCAATATGGCGAATTGTCCTGCGTCCTGACCCCCGATGACGCCGTAACATCCGGCGCGCAGTGGTCGGCGGACGGCGGCGCAACTTGGAATAATTCAAATGATGTGCTGAACCTTCCGGTGGCACATTATACAGTAACCTTCAAGAAGATTTTCGGTTGGGATACACCTCAGCCAATCACCGAAGTGGCCGTTCCGAATGCGGCACGCGAGACGGTTGATGCCGAGTATGTCAAGAATGTGGGCATTTTGGATGTCGAGATTGACGGCCCGGCCGAAGGTACATGGAGCATCGATGGCGGCGCGACATGGAACGAAGGTGGAACAACTATAACACTCGAGAACGGCGACTATCTCGTCAGCTTCAGCGATGTTGATGGTTGGGATACCCCCGATGAAACGACCGTTACCATCACGCGCGACGAAGAAACCACGTACACAGGGACATATGTCCGCCACACCGGTTCGCTGGTTGTGACGATTGAAGGTCCTTCGGACGTCCGTTGGAGCATCGACGACGGCGCCACATGGAACCTGAGCGGAACACAGATTGACTCGCTGCCCACCGGCGACTACACCGTGACCTTTATCGATGTTGCCAACTGGGATAAACCCGAGAACTCAATCATTACCGTGACACATAACGGAGTCGCGTCCTTGTCCGTTGAGTACAAACAGCACAAGGGAAGTCTCAACGTCGAAATCAGACCCGCCGCTGCGGCTACGGAAGGCGCTATGTGGAGCGTTGACGGCGGCGCGACATGGAACGCGAGCGCCGCGACCTTGCGTTTGCCCGTCGGAACATACACCGTTACCTTCAAGGATTTGTCCGACTGGGATAAACCGCTTGACAGAACGGTGGAAATTGTCAAAAACAGAACCGTGGGTATCAGCGGAACTTATGAGCATCACAAAGGCTCGCTGACCGTGAGCATCACCGGAACCGCCGAAGGTGCATGGAGCATTGACGGTGGCGCCACATGGAATGCAAGCGGCACGGTATTGGATAATATCGACACCGGCAAGTATACCATCGTCTTCAAAGACGTCGACGGGTGGAACAAACCCAATGACCGCGCGGCTAGCGTCACGAAGAACCAGACGACAACCGTCTCGGCAAGCTATACCGAACAGATGGGCGGACTGCGTGTCCTTATAAACGGCACAACCGCGGGCGCATGGAGTATCGACGGCGGCAAGTCGTGGATGTCCGGCGGCGTAACACTGCCCGAACTCAGCGTCAAAGAATACACCGTCACCTTCAAGGATGTCGAGAGCTTCATCACGCCTGACCCGCAGACTGTCAAAGTCGTCTACGGCGTTATTACGCAAATCAGCGCGACCTACATCGAGGCAATCGACATCATCCTTGACGATGCCGACTTCACCGCGGGCGTCAGCTCATCGCTGCAATCCGGTCAGAAAGTTGACATGACATGGCAGGCGAGCTCAACCCGCGCATTTACCGACCCGTTCTGGCTCGAAATCTTTGCCAGCAAGACAGGCGGTTTCGATCAGGTTCGCTTGGGCGTTGCCATGACCGGCTCGCACCGCGTCACAGACGGCATGTCCACCAGCGAGACCTTCACGCCGAGCAATCTGGCGCTGAACCCCATCGCGGATGGTACTTACACACTGATGCCCAGCATCAACCGTGGCACCATCAGCGACGCCGTTAGCGAGTACAACTATGTGAACAACTGGATGCCAATCGCGGGCAAACGCCTGATGGTCAACAACCGTTACGCGCCGTCAGTCGACCTGTGGCTCAGCGAGGCTGAAGCCATTGTCGATCCGAACAACCCCAAGGCCTGCACCGTTGTCGGAACTGTCCAAAATATCGGCAAGACCGACTTGGTCAAACCCGGCTGCTGGATCGAAGTCTTCTACGGCACACTGACCGCCGAGAGCGTCCTGATGCCGCAAGGCACCATCGGCGCCGGACTGAAGTTGCCCACATTGGCAGCCGGCGAGGCAACATCGTTCACACTCAGTGGTAGCGTTCCCAACGGAGTTGCCTCACGTGCGTTGTCTGTGGTCGTTGACAGCACCGACATCGTCCCCGAACTCATCGAGACAAACAACTTCCGCCTGCTCTTCAACCCCGGAGTTCTGCCGGCGGGCAAGGACAACAATATCGACCTGTGCATCACGACCGTCAAAGTTGACGCCGAACAACTCGCGCCGAACATGGTCGTCCCGGGCGACAAACTGCGTTGGGGTGTCATTGTCGAAAACAAAGGCAAGGTCATGCCGACAGGTCAAGTCTACCTCGAACTCTTCGCGTCGCAAGATGGCGGCGCGAGCGTGGTTCCCGGTCGCACACTGACATGGAGCCGTCTGGTTGATCCGCCTGCGGTTGGCGAGTTCTCGACCTACTACATCGAAGAACCCATCAACGACATCGGCAACGGACTCTACTCGATGACAGCCATCATCAACCGTACCGGACTGGCCGCGAATCCCGGCGACATGACGCCACTCGACAACGTCTATCACTACAGCGAAGGACGCGTCTCCGTGACCGTACCCAAGAACGCGATGGGCGGCAAGAATCTCGTCTGGGCCGAAGGACCTATCTTCACACAGGACAGCGCCACCACCGTGACTATCACTGGTGTCATCAAGAATGAGGGAACACAAAAGACGGGCGCATTCTGGACTGAAGCCTTCAACGGAACCGTCCAGAAAAAGACCGGCTACTTCTTCCGGAGCAGCAACTTCGCCGGTGGACAGCATTGCCCGGGACTTGCGCCGGGCGAGACGCAGAACATCAGCATCGTTGGCAAATCGGTCGACGGAAAAATCATCGGCGTCCTCACGGATTCGACCGACACCGTTGCCGAAACCGACGAGACGGATAACTACGACTACAGTGAACTGTTAGCCGAATAGGTCTCTGAAGTAGCAACTAAGAAACCGCAACACAATGGCAATAGCCGCAAGTGTAACAGCTTGCGGCTATTGTTGTTATACTCGTTACATCGCAAGAGTTTTCTATGAAGAATTTTAAATATAGGAAAAATTTTTATATTGCAAAGAATACGATTTGATACGCTAAAGTAGCTATTTTTATAAATCTAAAAAAAAGTGGGATGACAAATGATTAACTCCCCAGTCATATCTTCATGTAAGTTTTCAGCCCTTGGTGCTTGTGGTATCAACGGATTGCAGAATTGGATTAAGGAATCAAGTGCTTCGCATCGTGTTCAACGCGCGATGCGATTTTCATTTATATACGCATTCGTGATACTGTTCATGATGTGCTTTGGTCTGGCAGGCGCGCAGACAGCGGCGCCGCCCGCGGGCAGTGGGACGGAAAACGATCCGTATCAGATTACGGAACTCGGTAACCTCGTTTGGATGAGTGACACAGTTACCTCATCGAGTGGCAAATATTACAAGATGATTAATAACATCGATGCGTCGGCGACCTCAGCTTGGAACGATGGTGCCGGATTTGTCCCGATTGGGACTATCACTGCGCCGTTCATGGGTCTTTTCGACGGAAATCGCAAGAAGATAACGGGACTGACAATTAATCGCTCAAGTTCGAGCACAGATTATGTTGGTTTGTTTGGCTATACAGGTACTGATTGCGCCATTAAAGACCTAGGACTTGAGGGTGGTAGTGTGAGCGGCACAAGTTCCTCTTCTTCTGTGTATGTTGGCGGCTTGGTTGGGTATACACGTGGCACGATTACGAATTGTTACGCGAGTGGCGCTGTGAGCGGCACGAGCACGGCCTCCTTTTCTGATGTGTATGTTGGCGGCCTGGTGGGGTATCAGTATAGTAGTGGCACGATTGAGAATTGTTACGCGAGTGGCAGCGTGAGCGGCACAAGTTCCTCTTCGTCTGTGTATGTTGGCGGCCTGGTGGGATATCAGGATTATGGCGCAATCACGAATTGTTACGCGAGTGGCGAGGTGAGCGGCACGGGCTCCTTCGATTATGATGTGTTTGTTGGCGGCTTGGTGGGTCTGTTTAGTGGTGGCACTATTGCGAATTGTTACGCGATTGGCAGCGTGAGTGGGGCCAGAGGCGTTGGCGGTCTGGTGGGGCATGCGAGTGGCACAATCACAAATTGTCACGCGACTGGCAGCGTGAGTGGTTCCGGAGACGTTGGCGGTTTGGCGGGATATCAGGATTATGGCGAAATCACGAATTGTTATTACGACAGTCAGACGACCGGTTGTAGTGACACAGGCAAGGGTACACCTAAGACCACAGCGGAGATGAAACAACGGACAACTTTCAAAGGTTGGGACTTTACTGACACATGGATAATTGACGAGGGTGCATCGTATCCGTATCTTCGCGCGTTTCGAGATGAGGCGATATTGACAGTCTCCGTTATTGGTAATGGTACGGTTACTCCCTCAGTTGGTGTTCATTCCTATGCTTATGGTGAAGTTGTCTCTTTGTCGGCAACAGCTGACGCCGGTTTTGGATTTATCGAATGGATTGGCGATAATATCACAGATGTAAATGACGCCAACACAACGGTGGTCATGGATTATAATACGAGTGTTACTGCGCGTTTTGATAAAGCTATATATACCTTAACTGACTTGCAGGCGGTTAAGGATGACCTTGATGGTCATTATATCTTGATGAACGACATTGACGCGTCGGAGACGGCGTCGTGGAACAGTGACGCTGGGTTTGTCCCGATTGGGACTAGCACCGCGCCGTTCACGGGTCTTTTCGACGGAAATGGCAAGACGATTACCAATTTATACATCAATCGCTCGAGTTCGAGCACCGATTATTTTGGTTTGTTTGGCTATACTGGAAGTGGTAGCACAATCAAAGATTTAGGGCTTGAGGGCGGTAGCGTGAGCGGCACGTGCGAGGGCTCCTATTCTGATGTGTATGTTGGCGGCCTGGTGGGGTATTCTGGTGGCACGATTGCGAATTGTTACGCGAGTGGCGAGGTGAGCGGCACGTGCACGGGCTATTATGTGTATGTTGGTGGCTTGGTGGGTTATTCTAGTGGCGTAATAACGAATTGTTACGCGAGTGGCAGCGTGAGCGGCACGTGCACAGGCTCCTATTCTGATGTGTATGTTGGCGGCTTGGTGGGTCTGTCTAGTGGTGGCACGATTGCGAATTGTTACGCGAGTGGCGAGGTGAGCGGCACGGGCACGGGCTATTATGTGTATGTTGGCGGCTTGGTGGGTTATTCTAGTGGCGTAATAACGAATTGTTACGCGAGTGGCAGCGTGAGCGGCACGTGCACGGGCAACAACTCTTCTTCTGTGTATGTTGGCGGCTTGGTGGGGTATCAGTCTTCTGGTGGCACAATTACGAATTGTTACGCGATTGGCAGCGTGAGTGGGTCCGGAGGCGTTGGCGGTCTGGTGGGATATGCGAGTGGCACAATCACGAATTGTTATTACGACAGTCAGACGACCGGTTGTAGTGACACAGGCAAGGGTACACCTAAGACCACAGCGGAGATGAAACAACAGTCGACTTACACTGATTGGGATTTCGTAAATACGTGGGCGATTGAGGAAGGGGTAGATTATCCTTATCTGAGATCATTGCCTAAACCTGTAACCTATACGGTTACATTTAATGCGAACGGCGGTTCCGGAACGATGTCAGCTCAGACCTTTAGGGCTGGTGTCGCGCAATCGCTGAAGGCGAATACCTTTACTCGTTCGGGGTACACCTTTGCCGGTTGGAACACGAATTCGATCGGGACGGGTACGAACTATTCTGACCAACAGAGTATAACAGTTTCGACAAGCATGACGCTCTATGCTAAGTGGGATATTTTTGATCTGTTGCTTAATTCTGGGTCCTTTACGAAGGGGATTTCGAGTGCTCTTTCTCCGGGAAGTATTGTGGATGTGTCGTGGGATGTATCTGCACCGCAAGCAGTTGCCGCGCCGGTGTGGTTCGAGGTGTTTGGCAGCAAGACCGGCGGTTTTGACCAGGTGCGGACCGGCGCAACAATGACTTCTTCGTACAAGAAAACGGATGGTTTGAGCGCTACTTCGTCGCAGGTAAAACCGTCGAATCTGGTGCTCAACACAGTGACAGATGGCGTGTACACGCTGATTCCGAGCATCAACCGAGCGACGCTCAAGTCCGGGTCGGAGGTCGCGATTCCCGAATCGGATTACACGAACAACTGGTTGCCGATAGCGGGCAAACGCTTGTCGGTTCACAACCCGAATCAGTTGGATATCGACTTGTCGCTGTCTGATGTTCAAGTCGTGTATAATCCGATGCAACCGACGAAAATCGGTTTCACAGGTAAAGTCACGAACACAGGCTCGGTCGACATGACCAAACCGGGCGCGTGGGTCGAGGTGTTCTATGGAACGCTGACGGCCGAGGGCATACTGATGCCGCAGGGCACAATTGGCGCGGGGCAAAACATTAACACGTTGGCGGCGGGCGCACAGGCCGACTTCACGTTGTCGGGCACTGTCCCGGCGGATGTGATGAATCGCGCGTTTGCGGTGGTCGCCGACAGCACGGACATCGTGCCCGAGACAAACGAAGTCAACAATTCGCAACTCTTCTACGACCCGTTGATTCTGCCCCCGGGCAAAGATAACGGAATCGACCTCGCAATCACGAATATGACTGTCGACGCGGCGCAACTGGTGCCGAACGCTGTCGCGCCGAATGATAACCTTCAGTATAATGTGACGGTGCAAAACAAGGGTACAACAATGCCGAGCGAGCAGGTGTATCTGGAACTGTTCGCCTCGCAAAACGGCGGCGTGAGCTACGTGCCGGGCATCACTTTGACATGGAGCGAGAAAATCACGGCTCCCGCATTGGGCGAAACACAAACCTACAACTTTGAGAAGCCCATCAACAGCATCGGCGACGGGATGTACACACTGGTGGCAGCGGTCAACCGCGATGGCGCAGGCACAAATCCGGGCGACATGACCCCACTCGACAATCGTTATAGTTTCTCGGGTGGTCGTGTCTTCCTGAACACGCCGGTTGTGTCTGGTTCCGTGAACCTCGTCTGGAGCGAAGGCCCGACCTTCACCCAGAGCGATGGCAAAATGACCGTGAGCGGTACTATCAAAAACGTCGGCAACGCGCCAACTCGGGCGTTCTGGACCGAGGCCTTTGTCGGTACCGTGCAAGAAAAGACGGGCTACTTCTACAAAGACACCAACACCGTTTTTGCTGGCGGCATCAACTGCACATTAAAAGCGAATGAAGAAAAGGCAATCACCCTGACAGGCACCGTCCCGGCTGGCAAAGTTGTGGGCGTGTTAGCTGACAGCACGGACGTCGTCGCCGAAACCGACGAGACCGACAACTACGACTACAGCGAACTGACAAAGTAGTCGGCGAGTGCAACTCAGAATCGCAACAGACGCGGCACACTCATGGCAGCATGAGTGTGCCGCGTCATCAGTTGGATAGAGCGCCAGACTTCTAATCAGGATGTCGTGGGTTCGAGCCAGCGTTCGCCCAACATCATTTCGCCCGCTTCACACCTGCACTTCAGGCGTGAGGCGGGCTGTTTTTACAGATATGCCAAAACTACTTGCGCTATTTTGCGACAGTACCATAATAACTAAATAGGTTGGATAGTGAGTCATTCTCGTACTGTTTTATCGTGAAACTCAAATCTCTTTTACTGCTTTACTGCTTTACTGTTTTGCTTTTTCTGCCTTAATCTGGCATTCATATAACCATAGGTCAAAAAGTATTTTCTGAGAGGGAAAAGCCTTTGCGAGTGATTTGTATGCGTTACGATGATTCGTGACTGCAAAGTCAAATAGGAAATCTTTTCTCTCTTCTATATACCTTTTGTAGAGTTGGCCAGCTTTGGTCATGTGCCTCATAGCTGAGGCAATGTTGACATCTGTTTCGTTTTCGATATCTTCTTTCGTAAAGTTAAAGCAAGTACACTTATCAAACTCTCGGAGCACGACCTTTGTTATGGGTGTTTCGCCGGAATCGCTTGAATTCTTACGCAACTTCATCTCATCCTTTAGAGTCAAAGAAAAAGTTGTTATATTAAATTGAGTGATTGTTGTCGGGATATTCTTTTGTGCGATTTCAAGCTGTTTTATCAATACAGAATTATCAGCTGATACAGTTTGAGTCGTAGAACTAGAATCTGTTGCTTTAGTGCGTACGGTGGATGATGCCTTTTGTGGCAATTTACCTTTACTAGGTAATGGTGAAGCTTTCACGGATTTTGAAGACGGTTTTGTTTTACGGGTTCCGTTGGAGGACGGTACTGTTTTACTAACTTTTTCCGTGGTCGGTACAATTTGGGTATTATATGTAGATTGTACGGCTTCCTGAGTGTCATTAGCCGGTACTCCTTTTGGTCCTCTTTTGGGTGACGGTACTGGGACACGTGTTCTTTCTGGATGATAATGATACTGTCCTGTTTTTCTATTATAATGACCGCCCATGGGATCAATGTTTCCCGGGTGTCCGTATCCTATAAATGCAAGAGAAAAAAACGTTGCGAAAAGTAACGGCCTACAGTATTTTTTCATATCTCTACCCTCTATCCACTTTAGCAGTGTTGCAACAGAAGAATGATGTCTCTTTTGACGAATCATATTTTGCCGATACACTATGTGACATCGTATATCTTGCTAATCCATAAATGACCCTTCACACAAATATACAGAAGTGAGTAATTTTTCAAAGGAAATTTTGAATGCTTTAAAGTGTGTATGCGTGCAAAATACGCGATATTCTGTAGTAGACAAAGTAAGATATGACAGCGGCATTAATTAGACACGTGCGAAATACGCTTGCATTATTCCACAAAATATGCTATATCATATTGTATGAGCCTAAACTTATCACACGCGAAAACACCAAAAAACAACAAATTTTGATGAAATGACCGAAAAGACGTGTGTGCAGAAAATAGTCCAAAATGTGCCTTAGTAATTAATGATGTAAGACAAAACAACAGTATACTGACAGGAGAATGTCTCATGACACACCGCAGCAAGATGATAACATCAATCCGCATCGCCACCACACGCGCCATACGCCAAACAAAAGAGGCCGTAATGCGCAAACTTTTGCCCGTCCTCATCCTCGCGCTGACCCTCACCGCAATCGTCGGCGCGCAAACCGCCGTCACCCCCGCGGGCAGTGGGGCGGAAAGCGATCCGTATCAGATTACGGAACTCGGCAACCTCGTATGGATGGGGAACACAGTCTCCTCCTCTAGCGGTAAATACTACAAAATGCTCAACGACATCGACGCCACCGCAACCATCACTTGGAACAACGGCGCCGGTTTCGAGCCGATTGGATCAGAGACTGCACAATTTATCGGCGTGTTCGACGGAAACGGCAAAAAGATTTCAGAACTAACTATAAGTAGTTCGGAAATATACAATCTCGGATTCTTTGGGTGTGTCGGCGCTAATGGCATAATCAAAAATTTAGGAATTGAGGGTACTAAAATTAGTACGATGAATTGGAATCCTATTTCTATTGGTGCTTTAGCGGGGATTTCTTTTGGTTCTATAGTTAATTGTTACACGACAAGCAGTTTGATTGCGATAACCACGTCAGATTCTTACAGTTGTAATGTTGGAGGCTTAGTGGGACTGACATTGGGTACAATCAGCGATTGTTATGCGATGAATAATGAGATGCGTGTTTCAAGTTACGCTTCATCTGTTGGCGGCTTAGTTGGGAGACAAGATAAAGGTACAATAGCGAATTGTTATGCAATGAACAATTATTCTTATTGGAATACAGAGAACCGTGGTGGTGGTCTGGTGGGGAGTTCTTGTGGTTCTATAGTTAATTGTTACACGATGGGAAGTTTTAGTGGTATCTTTGGCGTTTTTGGTGGTCTTGTGGGAGATTCTTCAGGTACAATTACGAAATGTTACTCGACCGTGAATAGTAGCGGTGGATATGTTGGTGGTTTGGTGGGGACGGGAGATGGCACGATAACTAATTGTTATGCGAGTGGCAGCGTAATCGGCAGTGAATATGCTGGAGGTCTGGTGGGAAGTGGAAGTGGTCGCATTGAAAATTGTTTTGCAACAGGTGATGTCAGTCTTAATGTCGAGTGGGCTAGTGCTGGAGGCCTTTGCGGATTACATCGTGGTACAATTGAGAATTGTTACGCGACAGGTCATGTGTCCGGCTTCATGAGTTACTTTGCTATTGGTGGACTAGTGGGACAGGATGGTGGTTCAACGATGACTATTGTAAGAAATTGCTATTACGACAGTCAGACTACTGGATACATTAACGGCATAGGCACTCCGAAGACTACGGCTGAGATGTATCAACAATCGACTTTTAGTGATTGGGATTTTGACAATGTATGGTGTCTAAGTGCTTCTTATCCTCTTCTACGTTGCTTTGTTGACTCAGGATTAATAAACGCGTTTATTGACCCTCCTGAGGCTGTCTATTCCAATGCGAAATGGTCATACAATGGTGGAATATCGTGGTTTGATAATGGGGTACAAATCAATGTTGCTGTCAGTAATTATACGATTATGTTTTCTGACATTGATGGTTGGGCTACACCGCAAGCGGAATCCGTGGGTGTTGAATCAAGTAAGTTATCTACAGTTATTGGCACTTATAAAAAGTTACATGATATTGTGTTAGTGGCTAGCGACTTCAATTCGGGCGTGGAAGCGAGCATCGAGCCAGGCACCAAGGTTGATTTCAGTTGGGATGTGACGGCAGACAGCGAGATTGCGGAGCCGTTCTGGTGCGAAGTTTTTGGCAGCAAGACGGGCGGTTTCGACCAACTGCGCACGGGCGTGACGTTGACGAGTTCCTACAAGGCGCCGGGTATGGATTTGTCCGAGCATATTGCGCCGTCGTCGTTGATTCTGAATTCGATTTCTGATGGCGTTTATACGTTGATGCCGAGTGTCAATCGCGGGTCGCTGCCTGAATCAAGTCGGATTGAGGAAGCTGATTATGTGAACAACTGGATGTCTGTAGCAGGCAAGCGCTTATCTATTCGCAACACAAAATCGGCAGTTCTTGATTTGCAAGTTGTTGACGCATCGATGAGTATTAACCCATCGAATCCGAAGCGGGTGACTGTGACGGGAAAAATGAAGAATGATAGTGGTGTGAATCTGACCAAACCGGGCGCATGGGTCGAGGTGTTCTATGGGACGCTGACGGCCGAGGGTATGTTGATGCCGCAAGGCACTATTGGCGCTGGGCAGAACATCAACACGCTGGCGGCGGGGGAATCGGCCGAATTCTCGCTGTCCGGAACAGTTCCTGCCGGTGTGGCAAACCGCGCACTGGCGGTGATTGTGGACAGCACGGACATTGTGCCCGAGACAAACGAAGTCAACAATTCGCAACTCTTCTACGACCCGTTGATTCTGCCTCCGGGCAAAGATAACGGAATCGACCTCGCGATCACGAATATGACTGTCGACGCGGCTCAACTGGCGCCGAATCAGGTTGCGCCTGAGAGCAAACTGAAGTACAGCGTGACGGTGCAAAACAAGGGTACAACAATGCCGAGCGAGCAGGTGTATCTGGAACTGTTCGCCTCGCAAAACGGTGGCGTGAGCAATGTGCCGGGCGTCTCGCTGACTTGGAGCGAGAAAATTACGGCTCCCGCATTGGGTGAAACACAAACTTACAACTTCGAGAAGACCATCAACAGCATCGGCGACGGGATGTACACACTGGTGGCGGAGGTCAACCGTGATGGTGCTAGCACAAATCCCGGCGACATGACGCCACTTGACAATAAGTTTGCCTACAGTGCCGGGCGCGTCTCGCTCAGCACACCCGCCATCGCAGGCACCCGCAACATCGTCTGGAGCGAGGGGCCGACCTTCACGCAGAGCGGTGGGAAAGTGACCGTGAGCGGTACTATCAAAAACGTCGGCAACGCGACAACTCGGGCGTTCTGGACCGAGGCCTTTGTCGGCACCGTGCAAGAAAAGACGGGCTACTTCTACAAAGACACCAACACCGTCTTTGCGGGCGGCATCAACTGCACATTAAAAGCGAATGAAGAAAAGGCAATCACCCTGACAGGCACCGTCCCGGCTGGCAAAGTTGTGGGCGTGTTAGCCGACAGCACTGACACCGTTCCCGAAACCGACGAAACGGATAACTACGACTACAGTGAATTGACCAAATAGTCGGTGGTTAGGAGCCGGACAGACCCATAGAGTGGAGAGCTTCAATTTGAGTTAAGAGTTGAGATTAGAGTGGACTAAAGCTGCTAATTTAATTATTGGCCCTATTAGCCCTAGTTGGGCTAGTTGCCTTAGTGGTTCGCGGTGGCGGTTGGGGTGATTCCCTCTCTCCCCCGGCGGCACCAAAAGTGCCACGCAATCCAAACGTTTTCATTCAGGTTTGTATAATCATATTATTTGGAGAATTTCGATATGTTGACTGCTGCGCGTTTCGTTTGGGCTAATGCCATCTTATTATTAGTGACGGGGTGTCTGGCCGCGCCGATTGTGACGATACCCAAGGATTCCGCGAAGAAGGACATCTCGATGGATGTTTTGCGCGACAAGATTCGCGGCGGGTGGGCCGGTCAAATGGTTGGCGTCTCCTATGGCGCGAACACTGAGTTTCGTGCCCTCGGGACGACTTACTCTCTGCCGTTCAAGTCCGAGCCGATCGAGAACGCCATCATGCAAGATGATTTGTATGTCGAAATGACTTTCGCGAAGGTCATGGACGACGAAGGCATCAACGCTCCCTCTTCAGCCTACGGCGCCATGTTCAAGGATGCCAAGTACAACCTTTGGCACGCGAACGCCGGAGCGTTGCGCAACCTCAATCGCGGGATTGTGCCCCCCATGAGCGGTAATCCCAAGTTCAACGCCCATTCGGACGATATCGACTTCCAGATTGAGGCGGACTTTATTGGCCTGATGTGCCCCGGACTTCCCCAGACCTCCAACAAGCTTTGCGACCGCGTGGGGCATGTGATGAACTACGGCGATGGCGTTTATGGCGGAATGTTTGTGACCGGAATGTATGCGGCGGCATACTTCGAATCCGATGTGGAAAAGATTGTTCGCGCCGGGCTGGCTTGCCTGCCCGAGGAGAGCGAGTACGCGCAGATTATCAACGACTGTCTCGAGGCATGGAAGGCAAATCCGACTAACTGGGAAGCCGCTTGGGAGACCGTCAACCACAAGTGGGATCGCATGGACTTGTGCCCGGACGGCGCACTTATGCCGCTGAATATTGACGCGAAAATCAACGGCGCCTTCATCGCGCTTGGCCTGCTGTACGGCCAGGGCGACATGGACAAGACACTCGAAGTGACAACCCGTTGCGGTCAGGACAGCGATTGCAACCCCTCGAGCGCGGCCGGCGTCGTCGGAACCATCATGGGCTACAAGGCGCTCCCCGAGCATATGCGCGCGGCCGTCGAATCCATTCGCGACAAAAAATTCAGCTTCACCGTCTACTCTTTTGATGACATTTGCACCTCGACCGAGAAGCGCTTGATGGACGCCGTCAAGGCGGCGGGCGGCCAACTCGATGAGACCGGCACAACCCTGACGGTCTGCACCCAAACCCCCAAACCGGCGCGCCTCGAACAGTGGTTCCCCGGCAAACCCGTCAAACTGATTCCGACGAGCAACGCAGCATGGTCATTCAAAGGTGTCTGGGGCGTCGACCAAGCGACCTCGTGTACAAAATCCGTGACGGCAGGCGACGAAGCGACACTCAAATTCAACGGAACGGGCATTGTCCTCTGCGGCTTCCAATCTGTGAGCGGCGGTCGTGCCGATGTCTATATCGATGGCAAAAAGCACCCGCTGACACTCGATGCGTGGATTCCGGCGAACTGCTACGATGTCGATATGTGGCGCGAATGGAACTTGGCGCCGGGCAAACACGAGCTGCGGCTGGTGGTGCGCGACGACGCGGACGCCCGCGCAACTAACAAGGAAATTATTCTGGTCCGCGCGGTTATATATGACAAAAAGCATTGATGAATAAGGCAGCGGGAAGAGAGTGACAACACAAATTCAAAGATTTTCGCGGCATAAAACTCTACAGATTGTCGTGGTGGCAGTGGCGCTTGTGGGCGCTCTTGCCGCGGCGCCCCCGGACGCTTGCGCCTCGTGGCTGAGCGAACTGCCCATCATACGCATGTTCCACCGCAAACACGACCCACCTGCGTCACCCGCCGAGGCCAACGAGTTCGCATGGAAAAACGACACCATCACCGTCAAGGCAACAGAACGGTATGTCGGCGCCCAGACGACCTTGGCTGCGCAAAATCCCGCTCACGAAAAGGCGCGCGCCGCCGCGCTCGCCAAACTCTTGCGCAAGGTCGAGGCGCTCAAAGTGTCGGGCGGAATCAAACTGGGACTGGTCATGCGCCGCAATATCGCCGTCAGTCATGCCGTCGAAACATGGCTGGCAAAAAACGCGAGAGTTACCTACACCGACAGCCTGACATCCGACCTGCAAAGCAACGGTATCATCTCGACAGCGCAAGCCGTCATCGACCTGCAAAGCCTTGTCCCCGTGCTCAAAAAACAGGGCATCACCCCGAACGGACTCCCACCCGTACAACCCATCTCAAGCATCCCGCCCGTTGTCTGACACCTTGCGAATAAAAGCATCAGCAAATTATATATTTGCTGTAAGTACTTACTAACTTGATGGGGAAGCATCACGCTATTAGTAATTTGCACTTATAGGAAAAGGTATTGTGATGGAAGACAAACCGGTTGACGATAAGATATTTTTCAAAAAACGCATGAGTGTTGAGAAGCGTCGCGAACAAATTATCAAGACTGCGCGACGGTTGTTTTCGGAACGCGGCTTTCGCGGGACAACGACACGCGAACTTGCCAAGGCGGCCGGCATCAGCGAGGCATTACTGTTCCGTCATTTTGCCTCAAAACTGGATTTGTACCGTGCGATGCTCGAGGACTGGATTGTGCCCTCGCCTGACGACCAGATTTACGAAATTGTCAAACTCGAGCTTGGCCCCGAGCGAATGATTGCGGGGATCTATAATCTGATGTATGCCGTGATTGGCGCGGTCGTCCGGGAGGACACGGACGAGATTCAAAAGAACCGATTGATTTATCAGAGCCTACTGAGCGATGGCGCGTTGGCAAAGGTTTTCTACGATAAATTGCCCAAGAATGGCTACAACGACATCTGCGCCTGCATGGAAGTCATGTACAAAAGTGGCGAGGCAGATCGGGTTGTCGACAATATGTACGTTCCCATTGCGGCAGCGCTGCACATGGCAACCGCGACGCAAATCATGATGAATCGCCCGAACTACCTCGATATATATGAAATGGACATCAGCACCTTCATCCGCAACTTGACCGTCTGTGCCTTGCTTGCGTTTGGCATACACATCGACGTCATTCATAAGTATTTGCCGGACATCGAAAAGAAGTACGGCGCGGGTTTACAGCCAGAGTCGTAGTGCCGTGTGGCGCCGCCCTTATTTGTTATGGGCGCGAGCATTGTTCCCGGCCATCAGCCCCACAATTCCGCCGTCATCCGTCTCCGAATGCCCCAGTTCGCGCAACGTATGCGCGATTGCGTGGCGCAAGATAATGTCGTCTGTCTTGTTGAGCATACACACCAGCGGCAGAATTGCCGCCGTATCACCGATTTCGCGCAACGCGTCAATCGTAGAGAGAATGCTGTCCCTGTCGTCAAGCGAGAGATTTTTCAGCAGATAGCGCAGGCTCTCCGGCCCACCGATGGCGCCCAATGCCGCCGCCGCAGGCGACCGCAAATCGGACGCGGGGTCGAGCATCGCATGCGCCAACGCCGCCGTTGCCTTGTCATCGCCAATCTGCCCTAGAGCGCGAACGGCTGTGCGGCGCACCCCCAGACTGTCGTCGCTCAGCATTTGCAACAGCGTACTAACGCCCATGGGATTTCCCAATTTGCCTAGCTTCTCGCAGGCGCGGGCACGTTGCGCGGGAGTGCGAGCCAACGAGAGCTTGGCAATCGCGACGAACACCTGAACAGAACTCCGGTTCATCAGTTGTAGCATAATCTTGAGCGTCCCCATGTTATTGTAACTCGGCAGAGGCTTTGTCAGCGGAATGGCAAAGAGCCGCAGAATCAGCGACACCCAGAAAATAAAGAAATACACGTTGAGTGTGTAGCCAAACCCAAGCGACACGCCCGTTGTTTCGTGCGCGTCGATATAAAGCCCCGACAACAATGGGGGAATTCCGCCGGCAATGCCAATCGCGATGAACTGCGTCACAGCGATATACATGGTGCGTGACTTGCGCGGCGTGATGCTGAACAGGCCGTTCTGAATCCCGATGGCTATGCCCGCGTTCAGGACGCCGTCGCCCCAGCACGTCAGCGGAAACACCCAGTACAACGCGGGGTCATTGGGAATCATGACATACGGCAGCAGCGCCACCGTCTTGAGCAGGATGCTGATGTGCAGCACGGGTCGACTGCCGTAAGTGTCGCACAAAATCCCCATGATGGGCGCCCCGATGACAATCCCGAGCAGCGCAGAAACCGCCGTCATTTGCACCCAGAAAATCGGCATGTTCATGCCGCGAACCAGATACACAGTGAAGAACGGCCCGGCGACCATCATGCTGAAGTACCACCAGACCATAAACGTGATGAACGGCCGATACTTCTTGTCGCGCAAAGGTTCCATGATGGCATCGAAGATGCGCCCCTCGCGCTTTGGGTTGTGGTAATTCTCGGGCACCATGTGGTTGAACAGAATCACGTCCGCCACGCCAAACACCACACCGACCAGACCCAGATATAAGTAGCCGGTGACAATCCGACCCTGAGTTTCGAAATGGCTCATGACAAAGGCCGCCGCGATTGTCCCAAGAATCTGCGCGAAAGTAATCCACTTGAGCCGCTGCCCCCAGAGGATGTTGATGCGGTCACGCGGCATGATGTCCGACATCCACGACTGCCAAGGCGGGCCGCTGATGTTCCCAAAGGAATCATGAAGAAACAGAATTATAATAATCGTCCAGATGCACAGCGTTGAATTGCCGCGAAAAATGAACGGCGCGGCAAGGACGGCCGTGAACAACAGACGCTGTATCAGTACCGTGATGAACCAAAACGGCTTGCGCCATCTGAGGTAGCGGGTGATGATGCCCGCGACAATCTGAAATCCCCACGACAGCGACGCCAGACCGGCAACAATCCCGAAATGGAAAGCCGTGAACCCAATCGTCGACAGAAACTTTGTGCGTGGGGTATCGATGCAAATCGACGTATAAATCATGCAGAAAGTGCTTGCTAGCACTCCCCACCGCCACGAGCGTCTGAATGTGTCTGGGTCCAGACAACCAAATCTCAGCGTCATTGTTTGTGTTTTATCTTGCACTTGGAGAACTCCTTCAAGCGACAAAAAGTGAATTTACTTCCTCCGTCAAAGCACCACGCGACTAAAGGAGTTTAAGCATATATTCCGGTTTGATGGCGTGATGCATCGCTTCCTCGCGTGTAATCTTGCGCATACGGAGCAAGTTCGCGATATATCGATCCATTGTGACCATGCCCATTTTCCCGTTCGATTCGATTATCGTGGGAATCTGATGCGTCTTCGACTCGCGGATAAGCGATCGAATCGCAGGCGTCGCAAGCATAATCTCAAGCGCGATAATGCGGTTTTCGCCCGTCGAATCCAGCAACAACTTCTGGCAGATAACACCTTCGATAACCGACGCGAGCTGCACGCGAACCTGTTCCTGTTGTCCGCTCGGGAAGACGTCGATGATACGGTCGATTGTCTGTCCGGTGTCCATTGTGTGCAGCGTCGAAAAACACAAGTGCCCCGTCTCGGCCGCTGTCAGAACGCTCGAAATCGTTTCGAGGTCGCGCATCTCGCCGACCATAACGACATCGGGGTCTTGGCGCAGAATATACTTGAGCGCTTGCGCGAAACTGTGCGTGTCCTCGTAGACTTCGCGCTGTTGAACAAGCGAGAGTCCGTCCTCGGGGAAGATAAATTCGATGGGGTCTTCGATGGTGATGATATGGGCGCGGCGCGTGTTGTTGACGTAATTAATGATGGCGGCCATCGTTGTACTTTTGCCGCTGCCGGTGGGTCCCGTGACCAGCACCAGCCCCTGCGGCCGATGCGCCAATTCCTCAAAAACAAGGTTAGGGAGATTCAAGTCCGCAAAGGAATAAATCTTCTTTGACAGGATACGAATCGCGGCGCTCAGTGTCCCTTTTTGCCAGTGAACATTGATACGGAAGCGCCCCAGTTCATCAATCGTCAGACCAAAATCCAGTTCCTTGTCGGACTCGATAATCGCCTTGCGTTTGTCCGACAGCAACCCAAAAATCATCTCCTGACAATCATCGGGAGTCAGTATCGTTTCGTTCATCGGAACGACATGGCCATTGATACGCATCATCGGTGGGCGTCCTGCTACAATGTGCAAATCACTTGCTTTTGCTTCGATTGCGACTACAAGCAAATCCGGAATGAAAATATCTGTCATAAGTCTCGTGTGCCTTCAGTTTTTGAAGAAATAATCCTAATGAAAAGATACAGATAGGCTCAAAAAATGAGCGACTGAAGACGCAAAAAACACGCCGCGCTATTTATTTTGTTGCCAGTATCCAATCTCTCCACCATGAACAGAAATCAACGGTTGTGTGTGGTCGTTGGGTTTCAGCACGAGCGCGCCGTCGTCGTTGACATACAGCGCTTTGCCGGACCGACCATCGGTCAGCGTGATGAGCCGTCCAATCGTGTCGCACTTATCATTGTAGGCCTTCACAATATCATCAATGGGTTGCGACATCGTCTCGCCAAGCTCATTGATGATGGACGCGAGGATTTCCTCACGTGTTGGGAATCCGCCATTCGGCATGAGGTCGAGCAGCGAGGTCGCGGTGTAGCGGAGAGATGGCGGGAACGTGTGCGGCGATGAGCCACCGCGCTTTGTCTGGAAAACGTTTAGCCCCACACCAACAACGACAAGCGACGACATCCCATCGGGCAACGCCGGATGCTCCATGAGAATGCCGCAAATTTTGTCGCCACAAACCATTACATCATTGGGCCATTTGAGTGTTGCTTGAAGGTCGGCGGGCAAAAACGCGTTGAGCGCGGCGGCGACGGCAAGCGGCATCCCAAGCATGATGCGCATGGGCTTGATGGGTGTAAAGGTGACCAGTGAGAAAAGCAGCGACGAGCCGGGCGTCTCTATCCACTGGTGATTGAGCCGCCCGCGCCCCTCCGTCTGGTGTTCGGTGGTCACGAGCAAACCCGCGGCCTGGCGTGGCGTGCGGCGCGATTGCTGCATGGCCCAAGTGTTCGTCGAGCCGATTTGCGCGAACGGAATGACATGCCGCACAAGCGGGCTATTCTTGAGTAATTCGCGGAGCTTATCCGGACTAAAATCCGCGGTCGGAGTTGCAATCAGGCGATGTGTCATCAAATAATCCTTCCCGGCAACGCAAGCATGCGATTAACGCCGTCAATAAAGTGGTCTACCATATTTTCCATCGTCAAATGAGCGATACTGGCAAAAATCTTTTCACGCGATTGCGCATCGCGATAGCGCACGTACAGCTCAGGCAGGCGGGCGGCAAAGTCGGCAGGCGTTGTCTCGCTCGGCAGCAGAACGCTGTTTGCCTCCGAGAGATACTCGATTTCGGGCGAATGAATCGGGAGTGCGAAACCAATGATTGGCAGGTCGTAGCACATGGCTTGCATCGGCGCTAGTCCAATCATCCCCGTAATGATGTACAGGTCGGCGGCGGCGTAAATGGGCGCGAGTTTGGCGCGGTCAGTGATGGCGCCATGCAGCGTCACAACGCCGTTGGGCAGTTTATCGCGCAAGTCTTCGAGGACGTTCATCTGCGGGCCTGCGCCCACGACGACAAGGCGCCATGTGGGGTCGG